>Ga0214917_10000397_pt1 | contig 56990 bp, 39 predicted proteins | sample LL_1208_BB_MetaG_FD_177983 | JGI IMG/M metagenome (GOLD analysis project Ga0214917, IMG submission 177983) | Freshwater microbial communities from Lake Lanier, Atlanta, Georgia, United States - LL_1208_BB | ecosystem: Environmental > Aquatic > Freshwater > Lake | place: USA: Georgia | collected... | reverse complement strand
AGTTGCCGGCGCAACTGCTTCAGCGAAAGGTCTTCAGGTTGCTGAAGATGGGTCGCAAGAAGCCCCCACTAGAATTGCCTTAGCAATTTAGTGGCGGGAGAATGTCACTTAATATTTTTTAGCGTCATCGAGGGGTTTTTGTCATGATGAAGTTCACCAGAAGCGATCATTGATGAGAACAATAAACGACGACCAGGATTTTTTATACAAAATAATCGTTGATACTCTTCAATCAGTTCTATGATTTCTTTTCTTTTTCTGAGATAAGCCCAATCAAGTATTGTTTTATTATTGCAGTCTTTAATATGGAATATTTTGCTAGAAGATCGTTTTAACAAACACTCTAACATAGAATATCTATTGAGTATGACTGCTAAATGAGCGGCTGTGCGCCCATGCTTATTGAGCAAAAGAGGGTTGCTATCACTTTTAAGGCAGGTGATCAGTAAACTTTCTTTGTTGTAAATGACCGCAAGATGAAGAGGCGTGTAGCCATTGTTATCATAACTATTGGAACTAGCTTGTATTAGTAAAGAAGCAATCCGATCATTGCCTTGAGCAAGAGCATGTTCAAGCGCGCTTAATCCTAACTGATCGGTATGATGGATCTTAATTTTATGCTTGATCAACTCTTTTACAAGATCATCGTAACTACAACAAGTAGCCCAAATTAAAATCGGTTTTTCTTCAATCACGACATCATGAACATCGACTCCCATTTGAATAAATTTTATCATCAGATCAACACGATGGTCTTTCGCAGCACATTGGAGCGCATCTAAGCCAATAATTGTTTTGGTTTCGGTATTAAAGAGAATGTTTTTTATATAATAATCAATAAATAAATTATCTTTAAATTTAAGAGCAATAAATAAAAAACCATGCACATATTGAAACATTACATCACGATGTAACTGGTCTTGAATGAGCATAAAAATAAGATTGCGTTCCAGAGCATTCCAAACATCCTCATAGGAAAAAAATTGAGCAAGAATCTTATGACATAACTCTTCCTTTATTTGCATTGTTGTTACAGAATCTCGTTTAATGTGAACGAGATTTAAACGATAATCACCCAATCTCACTCCTGACCATTTTCTGATCAAATCTGAAGTGATTCGCTCCAGTGATGCTATTATATTTTGGCTTTCTAAAAAAATTTCTTTTCTAGACAGCACCCTTATCTCGCCCTGAATACGAGAAAAACCTAGACTTCTGACATAATCAGCCATTGTTTCAAAAGCATCCTGATTGAGTTCTCTGCCATAGCCTAATGCTGACAACAACGTTGACAGTTGAACTTTTATAAGAGACTCAGGCCAAAGCGTCATCTTACTCATATGATCTATCATGTCGTTAAGATTTTCTGCTGGTTTAAAAGGAAAGAGAGTCTGTTGAACAAAACCGAGTAAAGATAATTTCTCTTCTCTAAAAAATTTAAGTCTCTTATAGGGAACTTTTTTAATCACTTTATAATGGTAACCAAGCAAACGATTTTTTTCTGTTAAAAACAGTGCGCTTCCCGGCAAGTTGAAAAATCTTTTAATTAAAGTTTCTTGTGTGCTTTTTTCTAACAGGTTTTTAGGAAGATTTTTTTTAAAGAGCTGTTCTATAAGATTGTATTGAACCGGATCGTTTTTAAGAGTATTGATATACTGCTCAATATCGTGAGGATTATTATTTTGATCTAAACAAAAGATATCATCATGTTGCACGACAAGAGAGAAATCACCATATAAACTGTAGAGCGCTAAACTTAAAAATAAAGGCGAAGGTCGCTGATCACTTGTAATAAAAGATTCACTAGCGATCATAGCATATTGTTCTTCTTGATTAGGAAGATAATCATTATCAAGATTACTAACAGCATAGCAATCTAAAAGTATTCTTTCAGCGAGACCTTCACTACAGCTAGGATGAGAAGAGTCTTCATATTCATAAGCACGAGCACTACTTTCCAGCACACTTATTAAGAGTAAAGAGCCGTTATTATCTTGCAGTAAACACCATTGAGCATATTGAAAGACGACTTGATTGGCGACAAATGCCCCTTTGTCACTGTAAAAAGGCATGGCTTTTTTTAAATACTCTAAGAAGTCTTGCACACGCTTTTTTCTTTTTGACTCAAAACAACAATCTTCTATTTGATTTTTTATCAGTTCTAAACCAAGCGTTATAACTAATCCTTTGATTAATTGATTTAAATATATTTTCTTCTGACCAGAACTCTCATCGGCAAATGATAATAACGTTGCAAATGTTTTTGGTTGAGCGATCATCTTTGTCAAATACGGATCGATGAGAGAAAGACAATCAGCATACTGCTCTTGACTGACTATTGAGAGCATTGGTTGTAGAAAATCCTGTAAAGCCTGATAGATATCTTTACCTGGAAATAATATCTTGAGTGTCTGACGCAGTTGATTCTTAAAAAGCTCTTCTCTTAATAAAGAATGGCAAATCTTATTAGGCGATTTTTTTTCATAGTATGCTGCAATATACGATACTGCCGCTTCAATTGTTTTATTAAAATGAGGTTGTTGTGTAATTAAAAAAACTTGCTCTTCCAGCCAGGATAACCCTTTTTGTTTTGCTCGTAAAAAACTTTCATCATGAATATCTTTACGATCGTCGGTATCCGAAAAATAAGATCGCCCAACTTTTTTTTGAATAAAAGGGAGATGCCGCGCTAATGAATCAATGTGCATGAAGTGATCGAAACATTCGTTCTGATCTATGATACAATCAGGGTTTTTTAAATAAGAGTCTATCAAATCTAAGGTCGTTATCATAAAAAAATCACAGTATTGGGTTGTTGGGATTATCATTCCTATTGATTGCCGCTTCTACTGACTGAATCAAACCTACTCAAAAAGAAGATCTGCGATTAACTTGCACTCACCACGTTTCCTAAACCGTAGTGTAAACGATGAGCACTCAATCGTTTCAGAGAAGCGTATCAAGCATGAAACAAGACTTTACTCCTAAAAAGTAATCTCAACCTGCTCTCCAGTGACTTAGGAATATGACCCCAACAATGAAGCAACCGTTCTGAAGAGTTGAATAAGCCAAGAGCAATAACTATGGCTACCGATTGATGAAAGCCAATGCCTCATCGAAAGCATTGGGCTCTCATCGTCATAAGAATTTTGTTGTATTTGTATGCAGGGTCTGCCCAAAAGATTAATTATCAAGTACACTCAATAATACATTTTTTGTTTTTAATTTTCTATTGAAAGATGAGTATATCAACAAACATTTCTACCCGGCATGCTGATGGTTCGATCTTAATAAGAGGTCATGATTTTAACGATATGATCGAGAACTTCTCTTATGAAAAAATAGCTTATTGTCTTTTATACGAAAAAGAGCCTTCCGATGAAGAACTGATTCAATTTAATGAGCGAGGCACACTAGTTCGGAGGATGACTGCTGAGAGTTTGAAAACAGGGCAACAGCGATTTTTTGCTTCGCCTATTATTACCTTGCAATCTCTTTCAGCATCAATTCTGATTTATTATGATGACTGGGATTATATTAATCAGCTTCTTATGAGCATGTGTACATTCTATCGTTATCCCATAAGAGTGATGGATAATTATGAGTCTCAACTACAATGGATGATCAGTCATGATGGCTATCCTATTAATCACGAATCGTATTTTGTTGGACTCATGAATCTTTATAGTGAGAATGCTGCCCAAGCATCAACGTTAGTCGCTCGTGCAGTGGCTTCAACAAAAGCAGAAACACCTACGGCTTGCTCAGCAGCTTTTGGTGCTATGTCGGGGCTGGAAGAGTCAAAACAACTTGAACTTGTTTTACCATGGGTTCAAGAAATGACTTTTGCAACGTATCGTCAAAAATTAAAAGATATGTATGAGCGAGGATATATTTTTCACGGATTTGCAGTTCAACAAGAATCTAAAAATTATTACGCTAAAACTGCGAAAAAAATTGCTGAGTTATTGTCAGATCGTCAAGAACGTTACGGCGCGCTTTTCCAACTTGCAGCATGTATTGAGGAAGAACTCGCTTTATTGGGCAACCTTTATCCGACGCTTGATTATTATACTGCGTTATCATTGTCTTTTTTAGAAATACCGGCAGGATCTTTTTCTATTTTTTATGCATTTTCACGCATCACAGGAATCATAGCGCATATTGGAGAGCAACGATTGTCTAAAGAGGTTTTATCAATCAATTTTCCAATGATTGGATTCAATAATCCCTCCACCGAGGCATAAATTATCTTTGTAAAAAACAATCGATTGTCCGGCAGTAATAGCTCGCTGAGGGTTATTAAAGAGAACGTTAACACCCTCGCTTGTTTTATACACTGTACACTCTTGCAGTTCTTGCAAATGCCGAATACGGCTGCGTGCATTAAAAGTATCATCAATCATAGGATGTTGCCATTGAATGTTTTTTGCACTTAAATGGTTGCTTATCAGTAACGGATCGGCATGATTTTGACTGACTATTAATTCGTTTATTGTATAATCTTTTTTGACAACATACCAAGGATCTTCACTGTAAGACACTTGTCCACCTAAATTTAAGCCCGAGCGTTGACCTAAAGTATAAAGGCCTAGTCCAGCATGAGTGCCGATAGCGTCTCCGCGCGTTGTGCGAATAATACCCGGTTGATGAATCATATATTGACCTAAAAATTGTCGAAAGTTTTTAGGACCAATAAAGCAAATTCCGGTAGAATCATCTTTATTATGGGTTATTAATCCATGCTCTTTAGCTATCAATCTCACGTCACTCTTGCGTAAGTGCGCCAACGGAAAAAGAGCGTCTTTAAACACATCTGGCTTAACAGCCCATAAAAAATAGGTTTGATCTTTACTGTGATCGAGAGGCGTGCAAAGATGGTTGTTTTCAGTGAGGCCGGCGTAGTGGCCAGTGGCAATTTTATCGGCACCGTGAGCTTTACACCAGTGATAAAACTTATCAAATTTAATATATTGATTGCAAAGAATATCAGGATTGGGTGTTCGGCCTAACTCAATTTCTTTTAAAAATTCTTCAAAAACGTTATCCCAATAGTCATTTGAGAAATCAACAACATGAAGGTTTATATCAAGGCTTTTTGCAATCAGTGTGGCATCACTTAAATCTTGTGTTAATTGGCAATGCTCATCATGTTGAGACCAGTTTTTCATAAAAACAGCTTGGACATCGTAACCTTGTTGCTTCAGTAATAATGCGCTAACGGAAGAGTCAACACCGCCAGATAAACCGACAAATACTTTCATGTTATTTTGATTAAAGATTGAGTAATGTGCTCAATTATAAATCTTTTTTTATGAAAATGAGAATACACAATATGTTTTTATAGTAAATATCGATATTTTTTTTATACCCAAGCATATAAGATGTCACCATTTTAATCAAAAACAATCCAGATGAGCGTGATTCTCAATCAATAACGACAATATTTTTGAGCGACAAGAGGTTATATATGCTTTTTTTATCATCTAAAAATGCTATGCTTTGGAGTAACAATTTAAGATAACGGAATGTTAATAATGAATCATTTTTCAGATAAAATCATTATACCTCAAGGAGATAAAATAGAAATAGCAGAAGATGGAAGCTTAATAGTCCCCGATCACCCGATTATTCCTTTTCTAACAGGAGATGGGATTGGCATTGATATTACACCTGTGATGCAACATGTTTTAGATGCAGCGGTTCATTTAGCTTATGGATCTCAGCGTTCACTCAATTGGATGGAAATTTACGCCGGTGAGCGAGCAACGGAAGTTTATGGTGAAAATGTTTTTTTACCGCCAGAAAGTTTTGATATTATTAATGAGTATAAAGTTGCTATTAAAGGCCCCTTGACAACACCGACAGGGAAAGGCATTCGATCCTTAAATGTCGCACTACGACAAAAACTCGATCTTTATATTTGTTTACGCCCAGTACGTTATTATCAAGGTACACCGAGTGTTGTAAAAAATCCTCAACTTGTTGATATGGTTATTTTCCGTGAAAATGCTGAAGATATTTATGCTGGAATCGAATGGCCTGCCGATAGTGAGGGCGCTAAAAAAATCATTAATATCTTACAACAAGAAATGGGAGTTCAAGCTATTCGGTTCCCAGAACATTGCGGGATCGGTATTAAACCAGTCTCTCAAGCCGGTTCAGAAAGGTTAATGAGAGCTGCAATAGAATATGCTATTACTCACAATCGTCGTTCAGTGACCATTGTGCACAAAGGTAATATTATGAAATTCACCGAAGGTGCTTTTAAGCAATGGGGTTATGATCTAGCGATGAATGAGTACGGAGCCGTGATTGCAGAAGATGAATATTCTCTTGTTCTTAAATCACCGAAGACAGGTCAAGATATTCTGATCTCTAATGTTCTTGCTGATGCCTTTTTACAACAAATCCTCTTACGACCAGAAGAGTATGATGTTATTGCAACATTAAATTTAAATGGCGACTATATTTCTGATGCGTTAGCAGCGCAAGTAGGGGGTGTTGGTATCGCACCGGGTGCTAATATTGGGGACGGCGTGGCTATCTTTGAAGCCACACACGGTACAGCACCTAGACACAAGGGCTTAAATAAAGTTAATCCAAGCTCTCTTATTTTGTCAGGACAAATGATGTTACAACATTTAGGATGGCATGAAGCTGCTGAGCTGATTGAACGAGGCATGCAAAGAGCTATTTTAGATAAACAAGTGACTTATGATTTACATCGCTTGATGGATGACGCAACATTGTTAACAACTTCTGAATTCGGACAAGCTGTTATTGAAAGAATGAGTATTTAACGAACGTTGGGTAATTTGCCACTTAGGAGTGAATTACCCATCCATAAATGAGCGGGCTTTTCATTAAGCGATAGCAATAACGTGTTGCCGCTTAGCAGTCTTTTTTGACGTCTCATTAAGCACTGCGCTTTGAGAGCTTGGCTCAAAGACGCTTACTGCGATCTCCTTGTCCTGTTGTATCAACCTGAGGCCTTGCTGGAACCAAAACCCCTTTGGCTGACAACTCCGTTCCAGAGGATACTATTAAGGTGATTGCTCGTTTTTTAATCACATGAGCAGCAGAGACTTGAAAGTAAGAGCTTACCATATTTTTTAGCTTTGTAACCTCAATAGGTTTCCAACTGATGCCAGCCTTTATCCAGAATAGCTCTGTTTAACCCAGCTTTTGCACCGACGCATAACGATGATCAACACTCTTTGTCACAATAATGAATACTATACACTGAAAATATCGGGAGAAAACTGATCGAGAACAAGAACTTAAACAAAGATCAGGACGTGTTTAACCTCCCGTAAACGAAAAGGATTGCGCTCGTTTTTTGTTCAAAAAGCTCCTATGAGAACTGGTTTAGCTGTTTTGTCGCAGGGAGATGTGACTAACAATCACGCTATAAAGCATATGCATTCTTTTAGTATCGACATGTTATTTTAAAAAGAATAGAAAAAAATAGTACAATAAAGAGAAACTCTTCACTTTATAAAGATTAAACAGTTTAATGGTCTCAACATTATTATTATTCTTAAAATCTCTTGTATGGACAAACTTTTTTATATTTTTTCCTTTTTTTAAGTCATTTTATGCTATTTTTTATTAAAAGAAAGGCTAGAAATAAACTTAGTTATTCTTTTATCTAAATTCGTAAATAAAAAAAGACACACAACAAAATACACCCTTTCTTTTAAGATCAAGGCGTCTAGAATATTATTAGATGGCATTGATCCTCAAGTTTTGAGTCTTTGATAAAGATGAGAAATAAGAGCACATGGGAGGGACCATGCTTAGCAAGGAATTGGAATTGACCTTAAATGTTGCTTTTAATGAAGCTCGTTTAAAGCGCCATGAGTTTATGACAGTTGAACATTTATTAGTAGCCTTATTAGATAATTCATTAGTACATGATGCTCTTAAAAATTGTGGTGCCAATATTGATAGATTACGGCTAGACCTTAATACATTTATCAATGAAACGACACCATTGATTTCTGTAGCAGATGCGACGCGTGATACTCAGCCAACTTTAGGATTTCAACGTGTTTTACAACGAGCTGTTTTTCATGTTCAATCATCTGGAAAAGATGAAGTCACAGGGATTAATGTCTTAGCCGCTATTTTTTCGGAACAAGATTCTCAAGCCGTTTATTTATTAAAAAAAGAAAATATTAGCCGATTAGATGTTGTTAATAGTGTTGCAAATCATCAAAAAAGAACACCTTTAATACAAGAAGATGATTCAGATAATGACATGGACCAACTCATCGATAATGATGATGATTTGATAGGAAGCTCGTTAGAAAAGTTTGCTATTAATTTAAATAAAAAAGCTAAAAAAAATAAAATTGACCCATTAATCGGTCGTGAACAAGAAGTCAACCGCTGCATCCAAATACTAGCTCGTCGCCGTAAAAACAATCCGTTACTTGTAGGAGAAGCCGGTGTTGGAAAGACAGCGATTGCTGAAGGTTTAGCAAAGTTAATTGTTGAGAAAAAAGTCCCATCCGAGTTAGCTGATTGCACTGTTTATTCTTTAGATCTTGGGGCATTATTAGCAGGCACTAAATATCGTGGCGATTTTGAAAAACGGTTAAAACAACTCTTAAATGAGATTCAAAAAAACAAAAAAGCTATTCTTTTCATTGATGAGATTCATACAATCATAGGAGCAGGAGCTGCTTCTGGTGGAGTGATGGATGCTTCTAACTTAATTAAACCTAAATTAGCATCTGGTGAGTTGCGTTGTATCGGTGCAACAACATATCAAGAATTTAGAACTGTCTTTGAAAAAGATAAAGCGTTAACGCGTCGTTATCAAAAAGTAGACATTCAAGAACCTACTGAAGAAGATACCTTAAAGATTTTAAAAGGAATTCGTTCCCTTCTTGAAGAGCATCATCATATAAAAATAGCAGATAGTGCTCTAAAAGCGGCAGTATCTTTATCTAAACGTTATATTAATGATAGATTTTTACCAGACAAAGCTATCGATTTAATAGATGAGACAGCGGCCCATCAAATACTACTTGATGTTAAACGTCGCAAACAGTTGATTACAGTGCGCGATGTTGAAGAAGTCACTGCACAAATCACACGGTTACCATTAAAAACGATTTCTAAAACTGAACGTCAAACATTACGCGATCTTGAAGAACGATTAGCGCAGAAAATTTATGGTCAAAATGAAGCCATTGTACAGCTCGTTGATGCTATTAAATTATCGCGATCGGGATTAAATGACGAAAGCAAACCCATCGGATGCTTTATGTTTGCAGGCCCAACAGGAGTGGGAAAAACAGAAGTATGTAAACATCTTTCTGAGGAATTAGGCTTAAATCTTGTACGGTTTGATATGTCTGAATATTTAGAGCGCCACGCAATTTCTCGTCTTGTTGGCGCCCCACCAGGATATGTTGGACACGATAATGGCGGCATGATGACAGAGGCTATTAATAAAAACCCGCACTCTTTGATATTGTTAGATGAAATAGAAAAAGCTCATCCTGATATTTTCCCTATTTTACTACAAGTGATGGATCATGGTTGTTTAACAGACTCTTTGGGACGTAAAGCTGATTTTAAACATGCAATTATCGTGATGACGACAAATGTCGGGGCTGAAATCTTAGATAAAAATCAAATAGGGTTTACACAGCTTAAAACAACGAGCGATCTTGATTCTTCCATTAAGAAAGTGTTTACTCCCGAGTTTAGAAATCGTTTAGATGCCATAGTTCATTTTAATGCACTACAACAAGACATTATTTATAAAGTCGTACGTAAAGAGATTGATATTCTGAGCCAACGATTGAAACCCAAGCAGGTTCAAATAGTTCTTGATGAAAGTGGACTTAAGTGGTTATCAGATAATGGTTATGATATAAAAATGGGAGCTAGACCAATTGCTCGTATCGTGAAAGATAAGATTGCTAAACCACTCTCTGATGAGCTTTTATTTGGCTTATTAATGAATGGTGGCACTGTCGTTGTTAAAGCGAATGAAGAAGGGTTGGTTCTTGATTATTTTAGCAAGGAAAATTATCAAGCCGTAGGTCACTTAGCTCAAACTTCACATTCAGATTTTTCATCAACATATATTGCATAATACTATGGGGCAGACAGTAGTATACATAATTTCTATTCATAACTCATGAAGAGTTATTTTAAGAGAGTGTCAGATTGCGCTAGGCTCGAAAAGCAGAAGCTGCGACTAGGTTTGATTAAGGCACTAAGAGCGGTAAGCAGAAAGAAGAAGCCCCTCTCAATAGTGTGTTAGCAACGTAGTGGCAGCAATCAGGTCACTCAGCAGGTTTTGCTTGTTCAGAAGCTTTAGAGAGATCTGCAAGTTTAGAGTGATCCTTGTCATTTTTATTGGTACTTTCACGATAAGTAATACGACCAATTGAAGTGTCATAAGGCGATATTTCAACAAGCACATTATCACCTGTTAAAATACGAATATAGTTTTTTCTAATTTTACCTGAGATAACAGCACGAATAACATTTCCGGACTCTAATTTGACACGAAAAGTCGCATTGGGTAATGTTTCTACTATTTTACCTTTAAATTCAATATAATCTTCTTTTGACATTAAGTTTTCCTCAATTTTTATCTATAAAGTCAGGGCATCAATTGACTGAGCAATATCAGCCCAGCAACCACTTTGTTTTTGAAGGCAGTAAGCCTTAAAAATATTGTACATTAAACTATTTACCGTCATTGCGCCCACACCACCTGGAACAGGGGTATAAGCGGCAACAATTTTTTCGGCAGGCTTTTTACCTAAATCTCCAACAATATCGCCATTGTGTCGATGAATACCAACATCAATAATGATTTGATGTTCATAAACTTGATCCCATTGTATAACACCAAAATGACCAGTCGCACTCATAATAATGTCAGCTTGTTTTACCAAATCAGGTAAATTTTTTGTTGCTGAATGAGCAATGGTGACAGTCGCATTTTGGTGTAAGGATTCAATAGCTAGTGGTTTACCGACAATAGCGCTTCGTCCTAAGACCAATACGTTTTTAGATTGTAAGTTAATGTTATAGAACTTTAACAATCGACTAACACCTAAAGCTGTACATGGCACAAAAGCCGCAAAATTATCAAGATGATTCCCTTTATTGAGCGGATGAAAACCATCTACGTCTTTAGCAGGGTCAATCAGCGTCAGTAACTTCATGACATTAAAATGCGCAGGTAACGGAAGTTGGAGTAAAATTCCACTACAATTAGACTCATTATTGAGCATGCTGATGAGCTTTTCAACATGATCTTGAGAGGCATGATCGCTTATATGATGAATAACAACATCAATTCCAATATCTTGAGCCGCTTGTTTTTTGCGACCGACATAAATTGCTGATGCTTCATGATTTCCTATTAATAAGACATCTAATCGAGGAGCTTGATTCAAACTACGGCGTAATTTTACTAAATACTCTTGTGTTTTTTCAATTAAAGGTTTAGCACGTAAGCAAATCATCAAAAATAAGGCCTTTTCCTGTAATTGTAACGAGTTAAAAAAATAAATGCTAGTTTTTTAAAAGAGTGTATAAAAACTGTTGACAAACAAATCCTCTGTAGAGTAGAATTTCCTCCATCGGGGTATAGCGCAGCCTGGTAGCGCGCTTGCTTTGGGAGCAAGATGTCGAAGGTTCGAATCCTTCTACCCCGATATAACGCGCCTGTAGCTCATCTGGATAGAGCATCGGCCTTCTAAATTTGCGCCATTGCGCGTTTTTTAAGGTAGAGGGAAAACCTTTAAACTGTAGGACATGTTTATAAAACAATCATCTTATCCTTTAATCTGAAAAGATGCGGAGACAACAGCATGATGATCTGTTAAGTATATATGGCTAAGCCTGATTGGTTAAATTCTAGCTGCAAGTGAGATCGCCAGTCTAACCTTACTTATAAAGTAAGATTTCAGTTTTTATGATTGGTTTAGAAGACAATTATAATCCTGCAAAACTGACACAATATCTTAATTGATTATCAAGCAGCGTACGGAAAGCCTAAGTATACAAAACCTTAAAAAATGAACTATGGGATGGCCTAAGTGTGCAAACATATGGTTACGGAGTTATCGTAGTACTGATAATAAAAGGAAGGGTAACAGGTTGCACTGATGATGACGATTTGCTTTACACTTAACGATCATATCAAAAAAAGGCTGCTTTCTTTAGCAGCCTCTTTTTCTTCCTATGATAAACCCCCAGTTTATCAAATACCTCTTATCCGCAGCAAAATAAAAAAATTTTTCTTGGACGAGCTTACATGGCTTGTTGCGAAGAGCAATTTACCTTTATGGCAACAAATCATGATCTTTCAGAAAGAACAGGTAGAAGATCTTCTTGATTGCTTACCATTCACTTATGCCAAGAGAGTCTATAAAGATAAAGATTTTATAGATTATTTTTATCAAATATCAGAAGTAGATGGAAGAAGTTTATCAACATGGAAACATCGTTATACCGTATGGAATGAAGAATTAATGTTACTTTGGAAAAGATTTTTACTTCAATATCAACCAAAAAAATCAATTTTTATCTTTAATCAGCAGGTTCTGTGTTTAAGCAGTGATGCTGTAAAAAGTTTTTTTATTGATATTCTAGGCCATCGCATTATTTTAAAAGAAACTGGCGCAACCTTATTAGTGAATAAGAATGAAATTGATGCTTTACTTCATCGTGCTGGAGTGATGAAAGCAGGATTGCCTTGCGCAGTTGATGCTTGGCAGAATTACTCATTACCTTATATAAAGCGTTTGTATAAAAAACGCTCAAGCATAATATTAAGCTTGTTAATGTCATTATATGATAAAAATCATATGCTTAATCATTTTGATAAGATTGAAAGTAAAATAACTTATTTATTTGACAAATCCTACTTGTTAACGGTAAAAAAAAAGTGTAATATTCCTAACTGTAAAGCAAAGCAGTCAACATGAAAGTGTTACTGGAGAGCGCATTGCTTCGAAAGTTGCATGATGCGTTCGGGGGAGAGGATTAATCCTTATCCCGCGCCGAGGGTAGCAGGTTCGAATCCTGCCAGGCGCACATTGGTGAGCGTAGCTCAGTCGGTAGAGCACCGGGTTGTGGTTCCGGTGGTCGTGGGTTCGATCCCCATCGTTCACCCCATTTTATGACATCAAGTCTTTGCGAGAGTGGCGAAATTGGCAGACGCACTGGATTTAGGTTCCAGCGGGGCAACCCGTGAGAGTTCGAGTCTCTCCTCTCGCACCATTTTTTAATATCCCAGCTCCCTTAAGAGGTTATAAATGGCTATCTCCATAGAGCATCTATCTAATACTAAAAAAGAGTGCATTGTCACTTACTCTAGTCAAGAATTTAAACAAAAATATAAAAACAAATTTAAAGCATTCAAGCCAAAAGCTCGAATTAATGGATTCAGGCCCGGTCAAATTTCGGATTCTGTTATTGAAAAGAAATTTGGATTGTCTTTAAAGCAAGAAGTTGTTGATGAAATGCTTCAAAGTGCTTGGACAAACATTATTGAAGAACACAAATTTGAGCCAATCGCTCATCCTGTCGTTGATATTATCCCTACAAATAATTTAAGTGAATTGACCCTTGAAAATGATTTAACAGTTAAATATGTTTTTCAAGTGAATCCTTCCTTTGATGTGATCCCCCTTGATCAATTAAATGTAAACTTTGTTAATACAGAGCTTGATGAGAAGAAAGTAGCTTCTTATGAGCGCCATCTTGCTCGCACAATCGGTGAACAAAAACCGAGTTCAGCACCCGCGCAATTGCATAACATCGTTATTTTTGATGCTGATTTTAGTGTTAATGGCGTAGTTTCAAAAGAAAAGAACGTTACTATGTTTTTAGATGCTGAAGAAAGCAACGAAGATTTTGTAAAGAATATAGTTGGTCTTAACGTAGGCGATGAAAAGAGTTTTTCGTATGAAGGTGTGCCCAATCCCCTTAATAAAATGAAAACTGGCGATCGTGTTGATGCTACAGTCAAAATTGTTGAAATTAAAGAAGTCATACTAGCTGATCGTGCAAAAATTAAAGATGCTTATCATAAAAATCGCCCTGCAGCACCAGGTACAGAATATTCTGATGCAGATTTTGAAGAAGATTTGAAAAACGCTGCACAACTTTCTGTTGAAGAAAGAGATTTAGCTGAAAATAAAAATCTTTTATTAAAAGCAATTGAAGATGCGTATTCATTTGAAGTTCCTGAGTTATACTTAGAGCAAACAGTTAATGATGACGCAGAGAAAAAAGAAAAAGCAATCAAACAAATCAGACGCGATCTTGCTTTGCAAAAGTATTATGAAATAGTTAAGCCTGTTGTTAACGAACAAGACGTGCAGCAAGCTATTTTAAAATATATGCTTCAACAAGAAATCCCTTTGGAATACTTACAACAAGCGTTAAATAATAATAAAGGCTTTAGAGATCTTTTCTATCGCGAATTGCTTCTGGAAGATTTTGTTAAAAAAGTGATTAAAAGCATCACTCATGGTGTTTCTTTAGAGGTCGTTGCTCCAAAAGCAGAAAAACCAGCTAAAAAGACTGCGAGTAAAGCTAAAAAACATCAGCATCATGAAGGTTGTCAACATCACCATGATCATCATGATGAAGATCATCACCACTAAAAAATTAGCTTTAAATTTGACTTCTTGCGAGCATTAGCTCATCCTAAAGGAGCAAGATTTGAACATACCAAAGTTTTTTTTGGCCACAAGCAATTATTTCCTTGTGGTCCTTTTTTCTTTTTACACCCCATTTATTCTTGCTTTCGATTGGCAAAAAATACCCCCTCCCCAACATTTTCCTGCGGCTAAGGAACTTTTACTTGTTCTTTATCAAGAAAATCCAGAGACGTTTTATTGTGGATGTGCCTTTAATAAGAAAGGGCAAATTAATAAAGATCAATGTCGTGTTTCGCTAAACTTGCCGAATGATATGTTCACTTTAGAGTGGGAACATATTGTGCCTGCATCCTTATTAGGAGCTGATTTAGAGTGCTGGCAAACAAGCACGTGTAGCATTAAACAGGCTAAAACTCATCGAGATTGTTGTCAAAAAACTTCTAAACAATTTCAGTTAAGAGAAGCTAATCTTTATAATCTTGTTCCCTCAATAAAATATGCTAATCGTAAGCGTTCAAATTTTAAACCAGGCCTTATTGCTCATAAAGAACATGCTGAGAGAGTTTGTGGGTTTCTTATTGATAAGCGTCAACGCATTATGGAACCTGATGATAGTTTGAAGGGATTTATTGCTAGAACATATTTGAGACTTAATGAGATCTATCAATTTAAATTGTCTCCAGCAGATCGAAAGCTTTACTATCAATGGGCTGCTGCTTTTCCTCCTACTGAATGGGAAATAAAAAGAGAGTTAATCATCAATAAAATTTATGCTGTGGAATAACTTATATTGCTATGAAAATCAGCTCTGATTGATTTTGACTGGCCGTGATGATATTGTGGGTAATCATTAGTAACTTGATGCTTTATTAAAAAATAAAATCATCATCAAGCATGTTTATTACCATTAATTTATTTATATAGCGCGTTTATTAAACAAAGGAAAGGAGCACTTTATGATTCTACCCCATTTGAATCCGTCATTATCGCATTTAGTCCCTATGGTTGTAGAACAAACATCTCGTGGCGAGCGTTCATATGATATTTACTCTCGTTTATTAAAAGAGCGTGTTATTTTTCTCATTGGTCCAGTAGAAGATTATAGTGCGAATTTAATCGTAGCCCAATTGCTTTTTTTAGAAGCAGAAAATCCAGAAAAAGATATTTCTTTATATATTAATTCTCCTGGCGGTTCAGTCACTGCTGGTTTATCGATTTATGACACTATGAATTTTATCAAGCCTAAAATATCAACGCTCTGTTTAGGACAGGCCGCTAGTATGGGTGCTTTTTTGTTATCAGCAGGAGAGCCTGGTAAACGTTTTGCTTTACCCAACTCGAGAATTATGATTCACCAGCCTTTAGGTGGATTCCAGGGACAAGCGAGTGATATTAAAATTCATGCTGAAGAAATGTTAAAAATAAAAGATAAGCTGAATCATATTTTGGCGCAGAATACGAATAAATCCATTGAACAAATTGAGCGTGATACAGATCGTGATAATTTTATGGCGCCAGATCAAGCACTTTCTTATGGTCTGATTGATGGTATTTTGAGCAACCGTAGCTAATAATATTAAGACCATCTTTATGTCTTAAAACTGAATGTCAAGCTGATTCGATTCATCGATTAGCTTAACAATATCGGCTCATTAACTTGCTAAAAAATCCAGCTATTATTGAAGAAAAGTAAATAATAGCTGGTATTCATTGACTTAATTTTGATGAAATGAAAATATAACTTGCTCATAAAAATCAAGCAAGATTGTGTTGCACAATCAACACGAAAACTACTTTACAGATACATATCGGGATATATTAGAAAAATATGCTAACAATCTTTGCCGCCCTGCTTGGACAAAGAATCAACATATTTTGGCTATGATCTGACCGTTTTATCATTTATGACCAAAATTTTCTGATTAATCAAATTCTGAGGATGTATGAATCGCATAGATAAGGCCTTATCGCAATTAAAAGTTTATTTTAAAAAAAACGTTAGATCCCCTCTTTCTAATCATCCATTAGAGTTGTTCATTCTTATCGATCAATTTGTAAAAGAAATCGAGTTCGATAAGATGGGTAATTTGTTGTACAACAATATTTTCTTGAGAATTCGCGAAGTTTTCTCTTGGCTTAATCCAGACACATTGGACGCTAAAAAAACAGCGATAGATTATTTTATTCCTTCACTGCGCAAAACGCTTTTTGTTGTAGGCGCATTAGCCTCTATTGTGTTGTCATATTTTCTTTTAGCCGTTGTTCAAAGTCTTTTATCTTTTATGGTGATGATAGCTCTTTTTACAGCTGCATCAGGAGTTATTCTCAGTGCAGCTGCTTTTGGAATTTATGCTTATAACAGCATTAATTCTTTGTTTTACATCATGGGTGATGCAGAGATTGATTGCAAGGCGATCGAAGATCAAGTCTTAGCGTGGATACATCGCTTTGATTCTTTGTCTTTAACGATAAAAACAGCCACCGATATTTTTTCTTCTTTTGATAAAGATTCTGTAGTATCTCTTTATATAAAATCAGAACAATATGTTAAAGCTCTTTCTTCTTATGATCTCACTTTAATTTCAGCGGGAGATTTTTCAGAAGACATCGAATCGAATCTTACAGGCAATCTTTTTGATGAAATATTAAAACGTAATAAAAAAATTCCAGCAACAGTTTTTGATGATTTATTTGGAGCAATGAGAGAAGAGATTCATAAAAAACACGGAGAGAACAAAGTTTTTATATCAACTCTTTTTGATCAAAAATGTTCAAAGCATAATATTCTTGAGGTGTTGAATGATCAAGGGGTTAATGATGTTGATTCTTTTATGCTGCAACAAAAAGAATTACGAAAACTTGCTCATTTGATTGAAAAAATATTGCCGATTGAGAAGCAAGCAGATTCGTTTAAAGAATATATCTTACTAGCCTTAGAGCATCGAGGGCTCATCATTCTCAGAGATCGTTATGAGTTTGACCATTATTTAGCGCAGCCGGATGGTCAGTTAGAGTTGATCACAAACGATCGTCATCAATTAGCTGAATCTTTTGTCGGTGTGCGTAAAGAAGCTTTTAAAAAAATAAAATCTTTTTTATCGCAAGAAGCTGGCATGGTTGGTTGCGATAATGGCGTTATTCAGCACAATTTGGATGAGTTGCGTAAAATTTTCTTCAAATGTGTTCGAGAAGAAAAAGAACCTATCATCACTGACTATTTTGATGAAGATTTCTTTAAGAGATTAAATAATATTTTTAATCAAGAATCATCTCAACTCTTGGATTTCAAATTCAAACCCAGCCAGATCCTTGAGCAAGCTCGTTCTCTATCACACACAATCAGTTCATGACATTCATTTAGGTTATATTATGTATACATTAGACCTCACATTACTTGATTCTGCCCAAGTCCAAGCCTTATTGTCCGTTAACAGTATCACCTGTCAAATGCTGGTTCAACAATATCCTTTAGCATGCGCTGTTCTTATCGATTATTATAGAAAACTGAAAGAAGAAAATGAGGCATTTACTTTTTCTTATCAAGCGTTAATTGAAGGGGTTAAAGATCACGCTCTTTATGAAACAGAACAACAGCTATCCTCGTTAAAAGAGATACTCCGCTGTATTGATAGAGAGCACGTAGAGTCTCTTTTTAGTCAGAAGCTTCTTATCAAGCTAGATATTCAAACAGACCTGCTTCCTTTATCGATTAATATTGGTTTGATTAAAAGACTTTTTAACACAATAATCTCTTCTGATGAGTTTTTGCATCATGATGAAATGAATGCTGCAAGAATTTATTTTAGAATGTCAGTCCATGATAGCAATAAAAATTTTCAAGAGGTTTTTCAGCTTTTCTTAAAAACATTGGAAGATATTGCAACATGTCAAAAAGTACAATACATTTCCCCCATGATGTTCATTATGACCAGTGTTCAACATGCATTAGAATTTCAGCAAAGAATAAAACTGTTGCATGATTATATGCTCGCACAGCCTACAATTTTCTCAGAAAATATTAAAAAAGTTATTAAAGATTCTTTTTTAGAAGGATTAGAGAGTAATGCATCAGCATTAGATTTGGACGCTTCTTTAGGAAAAGATTTATTTGCTTCTTATTATTTAACAATCACGGCTAAAGACTATAGTTCTTCACGCATCAGATCATATTTTAACTCCTTGAAGAAGATGCAAACATATATTGATGGTTTTATCGATTTTAGTGAAAAATCTTGGTCATCAGGTTTATTAGGACCTATTATGCCCAAAGACTCCTCGATCAAGTTATATGAAAATCTAGGTAGAGGCGCTTATTGGGTACAACCTGTATGGCATTATTGTGGAATGAAAGCTGCAGAAAAGGTGGTTTTAAATGCAGCTAATAGACAGTTACAAGGGAAAGCTTTTATTTATTGGTTAAAAGCCAGTATCAATTTTAGAGGGTTGGTTCAATTTTCACCCCAAGGATGGGGTTTTTATTTAACGGCTGAAGCTGTAGGTTTATTATATGGTCAGAAAGAAAGGATAGCTTATCATTTAAATAAATTTGGTGGGATTGATTCTTATGCACTTGTGAAGCAAGAGTTTAGACAGGGCTGGACTAATAGAGCGCTAGCATGGTTGAATACAATTGAACAACAGAGCAATCCTATGGTGTCAGATAATGATGGCGATAATAGTGCTGATCTCAATGATCGCTGTATTCTTTATAAAGCACCAAATCTTATGTTTAACAATCTTCAAGAAGAATCAACTCAAGATATTGCTAAAAGTATCGAAGATCAAATCAATAGTGTTCGCGCTGAAATAGGGCGATTTATTTGTCTTTCAACACCCATGACGACATTTGCTGAGTACGAGTCAAAACAGAAAAACAGTTCTTTACAACAGCTGTATCTGCAAGTAAAACAAGAAGAAACTGTTTTTGATTTTGCTTATAAATATTTAGACGAGACTGATATGAGAAAAACTTTGATTCACAATATAAAGACATTTTGTGGAAAATAACATGAATAATCCATAGCTGTTGATAGAACGAAAATTTTTTGTAAACAACTTGAGGGTCTACTGACTATAGTTAGCAATGATTAAATATAAAGTTTTATAAGAAAACAAAGAGATACCCCGATTATTTTGTGATAGACTGACGGAAAGACTAGCCTTAAGCTGGTTCAAACGATAAAATGACTAAAAAACCATTTCGCGCAAGACAATAACATTGATCGATTGGTTTTATACTATGTTTTCTTACTTATGATAAAAACGAGGTTATGTCAGTATGGCTAGTAAAGATGATAAAAATTTATTCTGCTGTTTTTGCGGTAAAAGTGAGCATGAAGTTAGAAAACTTATTCAAGGACAGCCTAATGTTTTTATTTGCGATGAATGTATTGATGCTTGTGCAGATATTATTGAGTCCACAGAAACAACAACAGCAAAAAATGATAGTTTTGATTTAGCAAAGCCTGCGGAGATCAAAGCGTATTTAGATGAGCATATTATCGGTCAAGAAAGTGCTAAAAAAGTTTTGGCAGTAGCGGTGTATAATCACTATAAAAGAATAGAGCATCAGCAGCATTCAAAGAAAAAACCAGATGTTAAAATTGCAAAATCTAATGTGCTTTTGATAGGACCTACAGGTTGCGGTAAGACATTGCTTGCTGAAAGTTTAGCCGATATGTTAAAAGTTCCTTTTGCTATAGCAGATGCAACTACACTCACTGAAGCTGGGTATGTTGGGGATGATGTTGAAAATGTTATTCAAAAGTTATTGCAAAAATGTGATTACAATGTTGAGCTCGCGCAAAAAGGGATTGTTTACATCGATGAAATTGATAAAATTTCACGTAAATCTGAAAATCCATCAATTACACGAGATGTTTCAGGTGAAGGTGTGCAGCAGGCCCTTTTAAAAATAATCGAAGGTACAGTAGCATCAGTCCCACCTCAAGGCGGAAGAAAACATCCCCAACAAGAATTTTTACAAGTCGATACAACCAATATTCTTTTCATTTGTGGCGGAGCTTTTGAAGGTTTAGAAAAAATTATTCAGCACCGCCTTGATAAGTCAGGTATTGGATTTCAAGCAGAAGTTAAAACTCAAGATAAAAAAGTTTATATTTCCAGTGCAGAACCTGATGATTTAGTAAAATTTGGTATTATTCCCGAACTTATTGGGCGTCTACCGATTGTTACGTTTGTGAGCGATCTTGACAAAGCGAGTATGATTAAAGTGCTGCATGCGCCAAAAAACTCTCTTGTAAAACAATTTCAAAAGTTATTTGAAATGGATAATGTTGTATTAGAATTTACCCCAGAAGGGTTAGAATCTATTGCTGAGTTGGCATTAAAACGCAAAACAGGCGCTAGAGGGTTAAGAACTATTATGGAACGTATTTTACTTGATACGATGTATGAAATCCCCAGTTTGACTGGCGTTGAGAAAGTGATGGTCGATAAATCTAATGTTGCAGAAGGACAGCCAACTGTTATTTTCGATCAATTACCTCAGAAAGAAAAAACGGGATCTTAATCAGATCATGAAACATAAACTCAAACATAGTCTTTATAGCCAGGCTGTGTTTGACTGTTTCTTGTTGTAGTGGGAGAATGTCTGCGAAGCGTGATTTTATCGATGCTGTACTTGGGCATAAAGTTTCAAGCAGATGTTGCAAACTTTCTAACATCGGATGTAAGCGGCGCGTGTTTGTGATAAAAATGTATTTATAGAAGAACTATAAGCTCAGATAAATGGAGAATGATCAATGTTGATAATTCACCTCAACTTAATTCCTTTATAAAAAAAGAGTTGTTTTGTTTTTGTAAGTACTGATCAGTGATTGTTTTGGAGCTAATCAAATGGATCAAAATTATAGTGGGTTAGAGTGTATTCCAGTGCTACCCATGAGAGATATTGTACTGTTTCCAACGATGGTGGTCCCTCTTTTTGTTGGACGCTTAAAATCAATGGAAGCTGTTGATGCTGCAAATATCACAATTGAAAAAAAGATATTACTAGTAGCACAAAAAAATTCTTTAGAAAATGATCCTCCCTGTGACGGTCTCAACAAAGTAGGTGTCATAGCAAAAATTCTGCAATATTTAAAGTTACCTGATAATACTGTTAAGATTGTTGTTGAAGCCGCTGAGCGTATAAGAATTGAAAAATGGGTTGAGGATTCACACTCCTACTTACAAGCAATCTTTTCTCAGTGCGAGATTGAAATGATCTCTGAACGTGAACAAGAAGTTTTAATTCGTTCACTCGTCAATCAATTTGATATTTATGTGAAATTAAATAAAAAGATATCTCAAGAGACCCTCTCTCGCATTCAAACTTATACAAATCCTGAGCAAATTACTAATTTAATTGCAGCGCATTTGCCGATTAAAACTGAAGAAAAGCAATTTTTACTTGAACTCAATTCGATTAAATTGCGCATAGAGCGTTTGATGGCGATTATTGAAGCAGAGATAGATCTTCTGCAAGTTGAGCAGCGTATTCGCGTTAAAGTTAAAAAGCAAATGGAAAAAACACAACGAGAATATTATCTTAATGAACAAATAAAAGCTATTCATGAGGAGCTTGGGTATCAGTCTAATGAAATTGAAGAATTAAAAAACAAAGTTCTTTCCTCTGAGATGTCTAAAGAAGCGAAAGAAAAAGCAACAACTGAACTCAATCGTTTAAAGATGATGCCTCCTATGTCTGCAGAAGCGACAGTATCAAGAAATTATATCGATAGTTTATTAAGTTTGCCTTGGGGCAAAAGAACAAATGAAAAATTTGATCTGATGAAAGCAGTTAAGGAACTTGATAAAAAACATTTTGGACTTGAGCCGGTTAAAGATCGTATTGCTGAATATTTAGCTGTACAAAAACGAGTAAAAAAAATTAAAGGTCCAATTTTATGTTTTGTTGGACCACCTGGTGTTGGTAAAACATCTCTGGGCAAGTCTATCGCACAAGCAATTAATCGTAAATATGTACGAATAGCTCTTGGTGGCGTTAGAGATGAGGCTGAAATTCGAGGTCATCGTAGAACTTATATTGGAGCTATGCCGGGAAAGATAGTCCATAAAATCACTAAAGCAGGAGTCATGAACCCGCTTATTTTACTTGATGAAATAGATAAAATGTCGAGTGATTTTAGAGGTGATCCAGCTGCAGCTTTATTGGAAGTCTTAGATCCAGAGCAAAATCAAAACTTTAACGATCATTATTTAGATATAGATTTTGATTTATCAGATGTGATGTTTATTGCTACTGCAAACTCAATGAATATTCCAGCGCCTTTACTTGATCGAATGGAGGTCATTAGGTTGCCAGGGTATACAGAGGATGAAAAGCTTTGGATTGCTAAAGATTATTTATTACCTAAAGAAATCGAAGCTGCAGGCCTCAAGAAAAATGAGATCATCATTGATGATGCATCAATTTTATTTATTATTCGCCACTATACTTTGGAAGCAGGCGTGCGTAATTTAGAACGCGAATTAGCTAAAATTTGTCGTAAGACTGTAAAAAATCATTTACTTGACGCTGCTAATAAAAATCATAAAAAGAAAACTGTTATCACTCCAGATTCCTTAGAAGATTATCTTGGCGTATTGCGTTATCGTCATTATCATAACGAAGCTCAGGATCGAGTTGGACTTGTTCATGGCTTGGCGTGGACTCAATCTGGGGGTGAAATGCTTAGTATTGAAGCAATATCAATGCCAGGTAAGGGGAAAGTGACACTGACAGGTAAATTGGGTGATGTTATGCAAGAGTCAATACAAGCTGCGTTATCGGTTGTTCGTTCTCGATCCGCATCGATTGGAATACCAGCTTCTTTTTTTGATGAACATGATATTCACGTCCATGTTCCTGAAGGTGCTACGCCAAAAGATGGGCCTAGTGCTGGAATCACAATGTGTACTGCCTTATTGTCAACAATCATGAAAAAATTTGTTCGATCTGATGTGGCAATGACAGGGGAAATTACGTTAAGAGGCGATGTTTTACCGATAGGTGGATTGAAAGAAAAATTGATAGCAGCTAAAAGAAGTAATATTAAATTAGTGATTATCCCTCACGATAATCAAAGGGACTTAAAAGAAATTCCTAATAATATTCTTGAAAATCTGCAAATTCATCCTGTTCGTTCAATAGATGAAGTCTTTGAATTAGCATTAGTTTCATTTAATCAGGCAGTATAAAGAAATGCGGATCATTGTAACAACCTCGTTCATCGCAATGCTGAGTGTGGGGTTGCTTTATTTCATGAAGATTTCTTCAAAACAAAATGATTCTATCCCTATTGTCGCTGTTGCGAATTACGGGCAGCATTCATCGTTAAATGCAATAATTGTTGGAATGAAAAATCAATTGCAAAAAGAAGGCTTTATTGAAGGTAAAACGATTCAGTATCAGATTGTCGATGTTGGCTTTGACACTGCTCTCATTCCACAAATGGTACAAAAATTGAAAAGCTATCATCCTCAAGTTGTTGTCGCATTAACAACGCCTATAGCTCAGTATGTAAAAAACAGTATCAAAGATAGACCAGTTATTTTTTCAGCAATAACAGATCCTGTTGACGCAGGTTTATTGAAAAATACTCATAAACCGGAAAAGAATATAACGGGAAGCTCCGATCGGCAAGATTTATCAGCCCTTCTTAGTTTTGCTAAAGCATTATTACCAAAAGCTCATAGAATAGGATTATTTTATGCTACAGCTGAAAGTAACGATCGAGCGCTGGTGGATATGATGACTGAGGCGGCAAAAAAATATCAGATGCAGGTTATTTCTATCCCTGTAGATCAGCAAAGAGATATACCTCTGCGTATACAGCTCTTCAAAGATAAAGTGGATTTTCTTTACGTCGGTTCAAGTGGACCGATTCAGCCAAGCTTACCTATTATTGCGATTGAAGCACGTAAAATGGGGATTCCGGTTTTTAATCTTGATGAAGAGGCTGTTAAAAATCATCTTGTCCTTGCAAGTTATGGGGTCAATTATGCACGGATTGGTGAAAAGACAGGTACATTGGTTGCCGCCATATTGAATGGAAACCCTGTAGAAATGTTAGATCCAATTTATCCAGAGATTCAAGATCATGATGCTTATGTCAGTGAAAAGCAAGCACATGATTTTGGAATAGAAATCCCAAAAGATCTGCCTTATGCTTTGACTATCTTGAGGTCATAACGATGCTGATCTTAGAGAATATAAAAAAAACTTTTTACGGTGCGTTTGAACCAGTTTTAAAGAATATTAATTTGAAACTGCTTGAGCATGATTTTTGTGTGATTATTGGTGCTAATGGTTCTGGAAAATCAACATTACTCAAAACAATAGTGGGTGATTATCCTCTTGATGGAGGAAGAATTATGATCAACCGTTATGACATGACAAAAAAAGATCGTTCTCATTTGATAGCGCAAGTTGTTCAAGATGTGAACAAAGGCACCGTTCCTGAAATGACACTTTTAGAAAACATGGTGTTAAGTCGGTTACGCGGCTATAGAAAAACTTTTTCCTGTTATGATAAATATCAAGATCAAATTCTTAACGAATTAAAAGAAATCGACATAGGGTTAGAGCAATTTATTCATTACCGATTGCAGCATTTATCTGGTGGACAAAGGCAAATGATCGCTACGATAATGAGCATCAACTCACAAGCGAAATTGTTATTATTAGACGAGCATACTTCCGCTCTTGATCCAAAGATGCAGCGAATTTTAATGGACTATACAGCAAATGCTATTAAAAAACGAGGTCTCACAACGCTCATGATTACCCATAAACTGGATGATGCTATTCGTTATGGAAATCGCTTAATTATGCTACACAAAGGTCAAATAGTTTTAGATGTGACCGGCGAAAAGAAAGCAACAATGACAATTACAGAGCTATTAGACTTGTTCCATCAATATGAAGATATTGGATTAATATCAAAGGATGCACATGACAGTTGATCTTTTTTTAACAGGGATTTTACAAGGTTTAATATTAAGTATTCTTGCTTATGGAATCATGATTCCTTTTCGCTTATTAAACTTTCCTGATTTAACTGCAGAAGGATCTTATCCGTTAGGAGGCGCTTTATGTGCGACAGCTTTAAGTTATGGGATTTCTCCTGTCTTTGCTTTGCTGATTGCTCTTGTAGGATCTGGTTTGTTAGGTATTGCCACTAGCCTTGTGTATTTAAGGCTAGGAGTGAATACTTTATTAGCGGGTATTATTTTAAGTACGATGACATATAGTCTTAACCTACGGATTATGGCAAAGCCCAACATCGCGTTGTTTGATACAGTCACGATCTTTAGTGATCTTGACTGTATCAATAATATTATGGTGTTAACAGGAATCATTCTTGCTATTCAAATTCCTTTTACTTGGTTCCTCAAAACAGAATTAGGTTTAAGTCTAAGAGCTGTTGGGCTGAATGCTGATTTTGCAAAAAAACAAGGGATTTGTGTCTCTTCTTACACACAATTAGGATTATTCTTAGGTTCTGCTTTAGCTGGATTAGCGGGCGCTTTGACAGTGCAGCTTAATCAATATATGGATATTAGTATTGGTGTGGGTATCGTGATCCATGCTTTAGCCGCGTTAATGATCGGAGAAGTGGTTTTAGGCACTCAATCAATGTTTCGACAACTGAGCGCACCGCTCTTAGGATCGTTATTGTACCAACAGTTACAAGGCTTGGTCTTGTCTATAGGCCTAGAACCTTCTGATTTAAAACTGTTTACAGGAATAACGGTTCTTGCTGTTATATCAATAAAAAAACTCAATCAAAGAATATGACTTAGAATCTACTGCTCATGACAAGTGAAACAAACTCGACTATACATTGATGAACCACCATTAAAAGAATGACTGTGAAACGACTAATCACTCCGCTGTTGAGCTTGTTTTTATATGTATTAGGCTCTCAATCCATCAATCTTTATTTAAACGTTATGTTAGCTGAAAATAACTATTCACAATTAGCTGTCAGTTTAATGAACTCTATCGGCTTTTGCGGGTTTTTTATTACAGGATTTTATACAGATCGTTTTATTCATTGGGCTGGTTTGACCCAAACTTTCATTATATGCGCATTGGTTGGCGGTATATTGGGGGGGATGTTTTTTGTGGTAGAGAGTTATTACGGCTTATTAGCTTTACGTTTGATGTTGGGCGTAATAGTGGGTGTTATGTATATTGTGATTGAAAGCTGGATTTTAATGATCCCGCCTTTAAAAAAACGAGGCCAGCATTTTGCGTTTTATATGGTTGTTTTATATCTAGGGCAAACTTTTAGTCCCTTCTTATTAGAACTGCAGTTTAACAATCCAAAGAATTTATTTATGCTAGCATCCTGGTTTTGTTTATCAAGTATGTTGCCGATTATTGTTTCTAACAATAAAGTGATAGTGATCAATCCCGCACATCATACTCAATTAAATATTATGCAAGTATTTAAAAAATCGCTAATAGGGTTTATGGGATGTGTCATATCTGGCGTTCTTCTAGCGAGCTATACAAGCCTTATTCCGTACTATGCTGTTAAAGAAAATTACTCTGTATCACTCCTTATGTCTTCTTTAGTTGCGGGAGGGTCAATTTTTCAATGGCCTTTAGGACTCTATGCTGATTTATTTGGCCGTCAACAGACTTTAAAGACTTTATTTATAGCGCTCACTATGCCATCACTCTTTTTATTTTATGCCCATGATCAATTTTATTTAAGTATCGCTATTTTTTTAGTTGGCGGATTATCTTTCGCCATTTATCCAATCAGTATCGCATTAACTTGTGATTTAACGGATGATCACGAAGTGGTTTCTGTCACAAAGATCCTTCTTCTAGCTTGGAGTTTAGGAGCTATTTTCGGTCTTCCTGTTGTTGCAGCTGTTATGGATCTTGCGAATATGAATCAACTATTATTTCTCATAACAGGAATACTATCTTTGCTCTCCGCTGGTGCTATTGAGTTGCTGACCCCAAAAAACCGTTATTAAAAAGGTATTAAAAATAGTGGTTTGTTTTGAAAAAAAGTCATGAAAAAACCTTATTCGCGAATGATAATCTAATTATATGTTTTAAATAATTATTTTTAAAAAACACTCTATTGATGGCAGCGTAACATCCCTATTTTTAAAATTATCTGCAAATAGTTGTTGACAAGGAATAAACGCATCTGGTATAAATTACACCATTGAGGCGGAGTTCAGTGAACATAAGGAATGTGATGTCCACAAAGATAACAAAATCTGATATCGTTGACCGTATTGCTAGTAAACTTGATATGACGAAAGTCCAAGTTCTTAGCGTAGTCAATGAAGTTTTTGACACTGTAAGCGAAAATGTTGCTCAAGGCAGTAAAGTTTCAATAGCCGGATTTGGCATATTCGAGAGTAAATCTCGTCAAGCTAGAAAAGGTAGAAACCCTAAAACTGGCGAAGAAATAACAATCGAAGCTTCGGTGACGCCGATATTTAAAGCTGGTGAAAGCTTTAAAAACAGAGTGACATCTAAAAGCGAATAGTAATTTATTCGGATCGGGTGCTTAGCTCAGCTGGTAGAGCATCGCCCTTACAAGGCGAGGGTCGGGGGTTCGAACCCCTCAGCACCCAAAATTATGGAGCAGTAGTTCAGTTGGTTAGAATACCGGCCTGTCACGCCGGGGGTCGCGGGTTCGAGCCCCGTCTGCTCCGCCATATTTAAGGATTTACATATGTTGTTAAATCTTAGAAGCTCTATATCTATAAAAATTTATCAATATCTTTTTTCTATCTTCATCGTCTGTCTTCTCCTGGGTCCTTTTTCAGGATTATTCACAAAATCTCAATCTGAACATGTTGTGGTCAAAAGTCCATCTCATCAGTTAACTCTGAGAAAAGTGATTGAAGAAGATCCATCTTTTATGAATATATTAAATGCTAGTGTTGACGATCAAGAGTCTCTCGAGCCTGCATTAACTAGTTATTTTAACCGATTTGTTTTTAAGGATTTTTTAAATCATTATGATTTTACTCTTTCAGATGAATTAGGTTGGAATATTGTTTTGCGTCAATTTGGGGCACAGCTAACCCAAGAAAATATTCCTCTTATCGAAAATTATATTGCTAAAAATTTTGGTTCTAAGCAGAATTTTTTGAATATTGTAAAAACACAAGTTCTTACAAATTATGTTCAGAGCTCAATTCATGAGTTTAGTTTTTCTCCAATAGGAACTTTACCCTTGGATAAAGCTCATGAGTCGATCGATCGTATAGTTGATATTTATTCATTTAATATTAATGAGCTTAAAAAAGATATCGCTTTACCTGAAGAAAAAGAGCTGAGAGAGTATTTCTCTAACAAAAAAGATGATTATAAAACCAATCCAACTGTAAAAGTTGATTATCTTATTTTACGTCAAAATGATTTTCAGTCATTGCAAGATAAAGAAATCTTGAGTAAAGAACTTGTAGAGCAAGGCTATGATTCTATCGATGATCAATTATTGAATAAATACTCTCTTTATAAGGCTTTCGATGCTGTAGAAGATAAAGTTCAATCAACGCAAGATATAGATGCTATTATTGCAATTGTTCAAGAGCAAGGATTTTCGGTCTCGAATCAATTCAACTCTACAGATTTTCTTAGCGAAGAACAGCTCGATACCTTGCTGGATCAAAAAGGAGTTTTTTCGTTAAGTCAATCTTTAGATCCAGAGCAAAAGAACGATTGGATGGTATTGCCAGGCGAACAATCAAGAACTCTTATTAGATTTACAGCAAGTCAGCCGGCAGAGTTTTTAACGTATGAACAAGCGGCTTCTACTGTGCTGAATGATTGGATGATAAATCAAAGTTATCAGCAAGCAATGACTTACGCGGATGAGCTTAAAACTCTTCTTAATAACCAAGAAAAACCGATTATAAAAAACTATCAATCTGTTAAGACTGTTCATGTTCAGAACTTTTTTGGGGATCAGAATAAAGATCTTGCTAATACAATCAAGGTTGCGATCAGCGGTCTTTACGATCCAAGAGTCTGTGCAGAAAAATCGACAACAGTTTTAGTTGATAAAGCTCAAGATACTGTCTTGTTTTTAGCAATGCGTAAAATGGATCTGGATCATATTCAGCAAGCTCCTGCGATGAGCAGTGAAACAAACAACAATCAGCTTCAGCATTTATCGCAATTTGTGAATCAAGCTTCTTTTGATAAAGCTTTTGATGATGCATTGAAAAAACAATTTGGTTATAAAATTCAAGATGATTTTTGGGCACTGCTGCGAGAAACAAAAAGTAAAGTGTCATAGCCTTTACAATAGTCACATAAAGTCAGGGTGCTTTGAAAACCACCCTGATTTTTTTTTTGCTTAAAAATTCATTGCAGATTTAGAGTAACCACAATCTGCAAATATAATCTCGCCTGTAATCGGTGAAGCATAGGATGAAAGCAAGAAAGTAGCAACCTTTCCAATTTCATTGATATCAACGTTACGCTTGAGTAAGTTTTGTTCTGCACAATGAGTGAGCATTTCTTTTAATCCTTTGATCCCAGATGCTGCCAATGTTCTAATTGGGCCTGCTGAAATAGCATTCACTCTGACTTGATGCTGACCTAAATCTGCCGCCAAATAACGCACAGCTGCCTCTAAAGAGGCTTTTGCTAATCCCATCACATTGTAGTGAGGAATATAACGTTCTGATCCTAAATACGTCAGCGTAATAATCGATCCTTGAGTATTGATTAAAGGTTGTTTTAATGCTTGAGCTAGAGCACAGAGAGAGTAACTAGACACTTCATGAGCAGTATTAAAACCTTCAAGAGTCACCTGGTCAATAAAACTGCCCTGTAACTGATCGGCAGGAGCATAAGCTATTGAATGAACAAGGCCATCCAGTCTATTGTCAAATTCTTGTTCTATAATTTGTTTTAGATATTCAACTTGAGCAGGTTGAGAGACATCGCAGGGTAATATTTTAACGACATTCAGATTTCCAATGAGTTCAAGCATACGCTCTTGAAGACGTTCATTTTGAAAAGTTAAAATAAGTCTTGCCCCATGTTCACTTAACTGTGAAGCAATACCGTACGCAATTGAACGATTTGAGGCTAATCCTGTGACTAAAATTAATTTATTTTTCAACATAATTATATTTATCATCTATTCTAGATATTTTCATCATACCGCATGGTCGATAAGCAACCAAGCATGCTTTAGATAGGTCATCAAACAGGATTTTTTTTATTATTGTTCAATAAAAGTTAATAAAGATAGCAAGAAAGAAAAAGGAGGAGCGAGAATGAGGCAGCTGACAGCTGGTGCTATCCCTCCTGTCCAGTATGGATAGGTTTCTCGTGGATTTTGATGAATATGGAACGTTTACATTTTAAAAAAATATTAAGCGAAGCTTTAAGAGAGAAGAAAGAGTTCACTAAAAATCAAATAGATTTTATTGAGCAACTCTCATTAAGTACAACTGCTCAAGAGTTTATCAGTCAAAAAAGTGGCCAGTTTATTGAGTTATTAAATAAAAACTGGGAATTTTTTTCAGATCAACATGATCTTAAGCATCAAGTCAGTGTTGAGTCTCATCAACAACAGTTATCAACAACCATTCACATTTATCATCATCATTATCCTTTTTTAATAGATACCATCCTTTTATATTTACAAGAACATCAGCTAAAGCCGGATTATGTCTTTTTCACCAATGTTAGCGTAAAAAGAGATATTAAAGGACATCTTATTGATTTATCATACAAAAAAGAAAAAGCTATTGATTTTAGTGATGATAGCGTTGAGTCTTCATTATTGATTTTTTTTCAATCAGTCTCATTAGATCATGATACGCAATTAGAGGTAAGACACGGGATCGAACATTTATTAAAGTGTTTACTGATTATCAAGCGTGATTTCCATCACATGGCAGCCAAAATGGACTCTCTCGCTCATAACGTTGTCAACGATCGTTCTTCTCAAGAGTTTCTCAAATGGCTTCATAATAATCACTATCTTTTTATAGGATATGATTTTTTTACACCTTCCTTTGACCAGATGAGATCAACCAACGTTGAGTTTTTAGGTCTCTTAAGCGATAGTGAATTGATTAAGATTCAACAGCTGAATAAAAATCAACTCACTCTTATACAACATGATGATCAAGAATGTTTTTTTGCTAAAGATAAAACAATATCAAGAGTTCATCGCTCAGTGCATTACGATGTTCTTTATATAAAAGAATACGACAGTTCAGGGAAACTTGTTTGTATTCATAGATTTATAGGGCTATTAAATGCTCAAGCATATCAAGAATCTATAGCTCATATTCCCTTGATTAAACATAAAATAGATCATGTTTTTGAAAGATTAGAGATTGATCAGCATTCTTATGAAGGCCATAGGGTTCAACATCAGTTATCAATATTAAATAAGAATGATTTATATTATCAAGACGTTGAAAGCTTATCTTCAATGATTTCAAGGCATTATTATTCACATGATAGATCTGAAGTGAAAGCATATTTATTACCTAACCCATTTAGTGATTATTTAGTGTTTTATGTCTATGTACCTCGAGATATCTTCAACTCTTCTTTGAGATTAAAATTACAAAAAATTTTAATGGAAACTTTTTGTGCAACTGACTGTTTATTTGAACCTTATTTTAGTGAATCATCTTTAGCCCGGATACGTTTTGAGCTCAGAGGGTCGGCGTTACTTTTTGACGCCAGTCATCAACCTGATTTTGAAAATCATTTAAGAGATGCCGGTTACTTATGGCACGACCGTGTACAAAATGCACTCCAAGAACTCACAAGCCCAACAGTTAGCTCCGATCTTTTTAGAAAATATATAGGATCGTTCTCGGTTCATTATCAAGACTATTACCATCCTCAACAAACTGTTCAGGACATGTTGATTCTGGATCAGATCAATCAAGACAATCCGATTGTGCTATTATTTTTTAAACAGCAGGATCAGCAAACTGAGTCATTTCATTTAAAACTTTTTCAGTATCAAAAGTCTTTATCATTATCACTCGTTGTTCCGATTTTAGAAAATTTTGGGCTAACGATTATCAAAAATAGATTATTTGAATTAAAAATCAATGGTAACAAAGTTGTGTGGTTAAATGATTTTTCAATGGAAATTAACCAACCTTTAAAAGAAGAGCGTAATATTTTTACACAGGCTGTTTATGATGAACTCAGTCATACTTTTAAAAAAATATTTGCCGGTCAAATGGAGAATGATCGATTTAATAAGTTGATTATATCAACAGGAATGACAAGCAGACAAATTACTCTTTTAAGAGCGTGGTCAAAATATCTGTGGCAAGTGAATTTTCCTTTCTCTCAACCTTATATTGAAGAAGTATGCGGATCTTATCCTGATTTAGCCGAACATATGGTCCGTTTTTTTGAAACAAGGTTCGATCCTGACATTAATCTTGAGCAGAAAAATTTGAAATTGAAGACTCTTGATTATCTTATTCAATCTATGCTTGATAGTATTGCAAATTTAGATTCGGATAAAATTTTAAGAAAAATTTACAATTTAATTTTGGCGATTGTAAGAACAAATTATTTTCAAAAAGACCTTGTAGGCAACCTGAAAGAATATATCAGCTTTAAATTTAATCCCAAACTTATTACTGATATGCCAGCGCCGCTCATGCTTCATGAAATTTTTGTTTACTCTTATGATGTAGAGGGTGTGCATTTGCGTTCAAGTGATATTGCTCGTGGTGGTATTCGGTGGTCTGATCGTTTTGAAGATTATCGTACAGAAATTCTTGGGTTAGTAAAAGCACAGCAGGTTAAAAACTCGATTATTGTGCCTTCAGGGGCAAAAGGCGGCTTTATTGTTCGTCATCAAGCTAAGCTGACTTCTCGAGAGGCTATTGCTCAAGCAGGGATCGATGCGTATAAAATCTTTATTAGAGGGTTGCTCGATCTTACTGACAACTTAGTGCGTGGTGAAATGAAGCATCCTGATCATACGGTGAGACTTGATCAAGATGATCCTTATTTTGTTGTGGCTGCTGATAAGGGTACAGCAACATTTTCTGATATTGCCAATAGTATTTCAGCTGAATATGGGTATTGGCTCGGAGATGCTTTTGCTTCAGGAGGAAGTCAAGGTTATGATCATAAAAAAATTGGCATTACAGCCAGAGGTGCCTTTGAATCTATTAAAAATCATTTTGCTGAATTGGGAATATCGCTGCAAGACACCAGCATAACAGTTATTGGCATAGGTGATATGTCGGGAGATGTTTTTGGGAATGGTGCCTTACTCTTGCCTAAAATGAAATTAATAGCAGCTTTTAATCATCTGGATATTTTTATTGACCCCAACCCTCATATTGAAGCAGCGTATCAAGAGCGATTACGCTTATTCAATGTTGCTAAAGGATCTTGGAGTGATTATAACTCCGATTTAATATCAGAAGGAGGAGGAGTATTCTCCAGAAAACTGAAGTCCATAACCTTAACGCCACAAATGAAAGAAGTACTCAAAACCAATAAAGATAAAATGTCCCCTGCTGAACTTATTCATACACTCTTACAAGCACCGGTGGATTTGATTTTTAATGGAGGTATTGGTACGTATGTCAAAGCAAGTATTGAACGTCATACTGATGTTGGTGATAGACAGAATGATTTATTGCGCGTTGATGCCTCAATGCTTCGATGCAAAGTTTTTGCAGAAGGTGGTAATTTAGGAGTCACCCAACGGGCGCGTATTGAATTTTCGCAAAGAGGCGGAAAAATCAACACAGATACGTTAGATAATTCCGCAGGAGTAGATTGTTCAGATCATGAAGTTAATATTAAGATCTTACTCAATTACTTAGCAGAAAAACAGTCCATTGTGATGCCAGATCGTAATGCATTATTGGCAAGTATGACTGATCAAGTCGCCCAATTAGTTTTAAAAAACAATACGAATCAAAATTACACTATATCTATGTTGCATCATATCGCGCATAAAGATATTAAGTTGCATCAACTGGTGTTGCAAGATCTGACCAATCGTAAAGCTCTTGAGCGTGAATTAGAGTTTTTGCCTCATGATGAAGAGATTGCGGTACGTGTGTTGAATAAAAAAGGGCTAACAAGACCAGAACTGATTATTTTAATGTCTTATGTCAAAATGGATCTCAAAGCACAATTAACGCAAGAAAATTTTGATTCTTATCCTTTAATCAAGCAACAACTAAAAAAGGAGTTCCCAGAAATTTTATTAACAATCGTTGGTGACAAAATTTTTGAACATCCTCTTAAAAATAATATTATTGCAACAATGACAGCGAATGTCTTGGTGAACGACATCGGATTGTCTTTTGTTTACAGATTACGATCGGAAACAAAAGCTTCTTATCTAGAAATTGTACATAGTGCTTTTCTTGTCAGAGAAATTTTTGATAATGATCATATTATTGCTATTATTCGCGCTTTACCTGACAGTTTAGGTCGCGATCTTCAGTATGATATTAATATTAAATTGAGCAGGATGTTTTATCGTGCCATTCGTTGGTTTATTAAAAATAAAAAAATGCAACAATCAACACTGCAAGATATTGTGTTCATAAAAAAATCAGTTGATGACTTACGTAATATTTTAATCACACGCTCCAATCAATTAAGCAGTCGTGATCAGGTCAATACAATATTATCACACTCGTCGTTACATCAAGACTCGTTGAAATATTTAATGACACTCATCGATCTTTTGCCAGCATTAGATTTGCATCTTTTGGCGATTAAAGAAGAGTTGGGTATAGAGGAAATTTTTCATGTTTATATGAAAGTTGGCGATATTTTAAAACTTCACTCTATTGAGCAGGCGATAGAAAATCTTGCTGTGCATTCAGAATGGGATGCTTGGGGGCGTAATAATATGCGCGATGATTTAAAGAATTATCAGTTGAAGATTACTCATAGTATCTTGAAAATAGATGATGACATAGAAACTTGGATGAAGTTGCACAAGCATCTCTTGAACGATTGGGATCAAATGTGCTCTCATCTTGACAGTACTGTTGAGAAAACTTATGTTGAAATCGCAGTGATTATTCGTAAGCTAGAGCGTTTTTTATCATAATTACTGAAGGACTTGCTGATGATCAGCAAGTCTTTTTCCTCAATGAGAGACAAACGGCTGCAATCGTCCACTCTGTTTATAACCAGGATGAATGACAGGCTGCACAGATTGCTTTTTTGCTGTTGAGTCCATCTTGCTTTCGGGAGGCCTGTCTTTAATCACTGTGTTGCAATCTAATTGTCTTGCAGCAAAAAATTCAATTTTGTGATGCATCAATGATTGAGGTGTTAAGTAACTATCAAATAACTCTTCAAGACAGCTTAACGCTCTTTTTAGTAATTTACTGTTTATCGACATAAAAAATACAATATTAGTATAGAAAAAATAGGGGTATTGTATTAAGTTGATGCCATAAAAACAAAGATCTGAGAAACTCTTAACATCTAACCATTGATCAAGAATCTCTTTCCATGTTTGATTTGATAATTGATTTACATGGAATAAAATTAAGAAGGCTTGGGAAAACAAGCTCAGTGCGATACTCAGCCCTATTACAACAGACAAACCACCAAGGATAATAATCTTCCAATCAACTTTGGAAGCATTGTTTTTGTCCTGTAATTTAATTTTTTTTTGCATTTCACTATAGAGACACGACTGAGCACAGTCGCTTATATCTTCAAATACAAACCATCTCTTAACCAATTTTCGGATAGGCACATCAACATCAAACAGAGGTATCATGCTTTTAAAAATGCCAAAACGCGTGCTGAGTTTTTTTAAAATAATTAAAGATAAAAAATTAAAAGAGTAAGAATAGAAAATGCCAGTAATTTTTTTTATGAATCGTGATAAGTTATCTTGATAAACTTCAACCGGTAGAGAGTAAGAATAATCAGTAAAATACAATTTTCTTTCTAGAATTTTTGGCAATAAATGTTCTTGAGCCCCGGCATCTCGAATAATTTTTTTCAATTTAACCGTCGTATCGAAAGAAAACGAAGTCTGTGTAAGAGCAGTACTACTCCATTCTTTAATGATTTTTTTTAAAGTCTGTTTATATGGAGTGTGGAGACTGTCAACGTCATTCTCCCAATCGCGAGGATTCACTATATCATGAGCGATCGACTTCCAGTATTCAGAATCAAAGAGATCTTCCAATAAATCCTGCCAAGTGTCTGCATCATTCTTGATTAAGTGGTTTTTCAATATGTTGATATCATCTTCACTAAAGTTTTTAAGAGGATCTTGTTGATCATCAAACAATATCGTTGAATCAGAATCTCTATTATCATAAATTAAAGAGGTTTTTTTATAGAGGCATGCTAATTGATGTTTTAGTAAGTTTTTTTCTGTGTTCGCTTGCTCCGGGGTAAAGCTTTTTAAGCAATGTATCTGCTCTTGATCGGGCAATGATCCGTTGATGATTAAATAGTATTTCTGCAATGAAGGATTGTAAGACCACCCTTGAAGTTGGCCTAAAAGAGAATACGCCCTTATTTGACGATAAGCTAAGTAAGTAAAACGATATTCAGACAGAGTCGATGTTTTTTCGACAATCTTAGCGTATAAATGAGAGTCTTCTGAAATAGGATATATATTGTTTTTGACTAACAGCTCAAAAGCGCTGCCTTTATTGTAATTTATAGTGTAAGCCACGCTCTATTTTCGTAAAGGCACCATGTTATTGATGCTAGCAAAAAAAATACCTTAAGTAAATGATGATGTGTCAATGGGCTGGGTAGCGGTTTTTCTGTTTTGATCACGCGTTGCTTATCATCAGAAAGCCTTTAGTGCCTCATTAAGATCAAAGTCACCTGTCCTCGTATTGCCAAAAAGGCTAATGTCTTCCTCAGGTTGATGAGTTTGTCGCAGAGCTTCCTTGCCATCTTCATGGCTGAGATCTGTCTCATCGTCATGATTGATTATACTGAGATCTAATTGTTTTCCAGCAAAAAATTCAATCTTGTGATGCATGAATGATTGAGGCGTTAAGTAGCTATCAAATAATTCTTCAATTGAGCTCAATGCTGTTTTTATGAGATTAGTATTCAGTGAGAGAAAGGATGAAATACGCTGATAAGTAAAATAGACTGGGCCGCCGATACAGATGCTATAATAGCAAAGTTTCGATAAAGTTTTAATAGCGAACAATCCGTCATAAATATCGTTCAATCTTTGATTTAAGTCTTGTAAAAATAGTGGATTAACGAATATTTTCCAAGATAAACCCGACACTAGAGCGAGTCCTATTAACGTACACAAACTACCCAGAATAATAATTTTATAATCAACTTTGTGTTGATTGCCGTTATCCTCTGCTTTAAAAGCTTTTTGAAATTCATTATAGAGGTATGACTGACCATGAAATCCGACTGATCCTAACAATTGCATTATATTAATATGCTCTTGTATCAAATCGATCATACCATAAGCATGCTTGATGAGGGGCTCGACAGTAGTCTGAACAAAAGAATTAAGACGGGTCAATAATTTCTTCAGCATGCTGCCGCCATAATAGTTTATTACAGTGCCAACAGCGTTGTGTTTTGCGTTTGATAAACTATGGTCACTAGCCCCAACCGCTCGAGAATAAGAGTAATCAGTAAAATATAATTTTCTCTCTAGAATTTTTGGCAATAAACGGTTACCATCTCCATTCTTTTGAATGATTTTTTTCAATTCAATCATTTCATCAAAAGAAAAATCTTGCCATTTAACATCAGCACGTCGAATTTTATCCTTTAACTCCAAGTTGAATATGCTATCCCATATATCATCTTGACAGTAATTTTGTAAACATTGTATATCATCATCACTCAATTGACCAAGAGGATGTGGTTGATCCCACACAAACATCGTTGAAAAAGAATCTGCATTGCCATAAATTAAAGATGTTTTTTTATGAAGTGATTCTAATTCATAACTCAAGAGCTTATTTTTACTGCTATAAGTAGACTGAGTGAATGATTGTAATTGATCTATGTTCGCTTGATGAGGCAATGAATCTTTTATGATTAAACAGTATTTTTTAGTTGAAGGATTGTAAGACCAGCCTTCAAGCTGCCCTAAAAGAGAATAGGCCATTATTTGACGATAAGCTAAATAAGTAAAACGACCTTCGGATAGAGTTGATGTGTTTTTGATAATCTTAGCGTATAAATTTCCATCTTCTTGAATAGGGTATATGCAATTTTCCGATAAGAGATGAAAAGACTGACCTGGGTTATACTTAAGAGTGTATGGCATTTTTTGATTTATTAAACGCATGTAAAAGTTATTATAATCAAAAACAAATTAAATTCAATAAGTTAATAAAAAATATTTTCTTGTTTTTTTATAAAAAGCCCCTTGAAACAGGCCTTTTTATCTTGGTGATGGCCAGATTTCAACGGGGATATTTTTTTAAAATGTGGTCAAAAACTAAAACTTCACATTACAAATTCAGTCGTTTTTTAAACTTTGTTAGCAAAATCATAATGAGTTAAGCTAAAAAATAATAAAAAGTAAAATATTGTTAAAGCATGCCCAAAGATATCTCATTAACAGGCTATATCCTTCGAGTCATAAAACCTTATAAGTTGTTTTTACTTATTGGATTAATAGCCAGTGGCTTATATGGTATTATTGATGCTTTTCTTATATGGCTTATTAAGCCTTTATTAGATGATGGTTTTGTGGCACATGATCAAGGATTTATTCATAAACTGCCTATGATCCTCCTTGCGATATTTGTATGTCGATCCCTTTGTGCTTATGTTTCTCAATATATGCTCGCTAAAGTCTCTTATCAATCTGCCGCTGCCTTAAAAGAACATCTTTTTGAAAAACTCTTACGTTACCCCTCTTGTGTTTATGAAAATCAACCACCAGGAGAATTTATTACACGGATAGGTTTTCAGACAACTAAGATGGCGACAAGTATGAGTGAAGCTTTAAGTGTGATGAGTCGAGAGTGTGTCACCATACTAGGATTATTAATCGTCATGTTGATGGCCTCACCTTTTTTTACAATTCTTTATCTTTTATCGTTGCCACTTTCTATTGCTGTCTTTACTTATGTTGGGAAAAAGTCACGGATGATGCAGCAAAAAGTTAATATCGCTCTAGAAGAAAAAAATAATCATATTCAAGAAGTGGTTTATGGTCATCTTGTTGTGAAATCTTTTGGAGGACATTTATTTGAACTCAAAAAATTTCAGAAGTTGCTTGGTCATAACCTACTCCATGAGCTGAAAGAAGCCAGAGTTATGGCCCAAGGAGCCGCTTTTATTCAGTTTATTGGCGGTGTTGTTATTATCACCATTATTACATTATCAACAACAATCGGTCGTAGTCATATTACTGGGGGTGATTTTGCTTGCTTGATTACCGCGATTCTGGCCTTATTGCGCCCTATTAAACAGCTCACTAAAGTTAATGAGATTTGGCAAAGAGCATTAGCAAGTGCCAATAATCTTATTTTAATGGAAAGCTATCCACAAGAAGATATTCAACAGCATGAAAAGACTAAAGCAAATAATACAAATCCTGCTAGATTAGCTTTTATTAATGTTAGCTATCAGTATGGTCAAGACGTACACACCGAAGTGTTGCGTGATATTAGCTTTGAGCTTGAACGGGGGCAAACATTAGCGATTGTTGGTCCCTCAGGTGGAGGAAAATCCACCTTAGTATCTCTTGTTCTGCGGTTGTATGAATATCAAGGAACGATTTTATTAGACGGGCAAGATATTAAAACAATGCCATTAAGTGTTTTGCGTGAGAAAACGGCCTTCGTCAGTCAGCATATTACGCTCTTTAATGAATCCATAGCAGCGAATATTGCTTATGGTTATCAAGAGATAGATTGGGTTGCTGTCAAAAGAGCTGCACAATTAGCCTATGCTTCAGATTTTATTGAAGCTTTACCTCAAGGTTATTTGACTTTATTGGGATCGAAAGGACATCGTTTATCAGGTGGGCAACGGCAACGTTTAGCGTTGGCACGTGCTTTTTACAAACAAGCATCATTGTTGATTCTCGATGAGGCAACTTCTGCTTTAGATACTGAATCAGAAGATAAAATACAACATGCATTAGCATCATTAATGGCGCAATCATCAACACTTGTGATTGCGCATCGATTGTCAACAATCATTAATGCTCATCAAATCTTAGTTATTGATAAAGGTCGCTTAGTTGAACAAGGAACACATGAAGAACTTATTAAAAAACAAGGAATTTATACCAATCTTTATCAACAAGTTTCTCCTGATGAGGCAACGCTGTATTAAATGTATGCATAAAGTTGCCTATTGGTTGTGGGCGCAATCTTTATGGGGAGTAATCATGCTTCCAGTATCATTTTTGGTTCAGATTTTTGTTCGAATGAAATGTTTTATGACGGATAAAAAAAAATTAAAACCTTATACGATTGTTGTTGGCAATCCCAATATTGGTGGTTCAGGAAAAACACCTTTTGTCATATGGTTGGTCAAGAGCTTACAACAAAAAGGCAAAAAAGTAGGAGTTATTACGAGAGGATATAAGAGGTTATCGTTGATGAAAAAACCTTATGTTTCTGAAAAATCCTATAATCCTTACTGGTTAGGCGATGAAGGAGCTTTAATAGGGGAGCATTGCCAATGCCCTGTTGCTGCTTATTCAGATCGATATCAAGCTGCGGTCGCATTACTTCAATCTTATAAGTGCGACATATTAATTTTTGACGATGGATTACAATATAGTGGTATAGAATTCTCTTTAAAAATATGCTTATTTGATTTCAAAAATGCATTAGGGAATGGCTTTACAATTCCTGGAGGCCCGTTGCGGTCGCCACTATCAACGTTAGAGCATATGGATTTTATTTTGAATACAGGGGCACAAGTTCCAGCTTTTGAAAAAGTGAATTATCCTTTTGTCTACCATGGTGTTAGCAAAGAAGAAAAAATGATTTCCTCTTTTAGTCAATGCACGCTGATTTTGGGACTGGCTCATCCTGAAACGGTTATCTCTTTTGTAAAAAAGCATTGTATACATTTAGAATCTGTTTTATTACCTGATCATGAATTGTGCTCTCCAGAACTCATTGAAGAAATTTTAAAAAAATCATCAGTGATTATGACGGAAAAAGATTGGATAAAACTTAAAAATTATTTTACTCTAGATGATGATATCTGGGTCTTACCTTTAACGTTAAACGTTAATAAAGATATTGCAGCATCTTTATTAAAAACAATAAGGAAAGGTTCTCATCGTGAAATATTGGAAAGGACATTTTTTTAATGCACTGGTCTGTCCATACTGTTGTGGCACCTTAATTAAGTATCGCCAATTTTTAGTATGCCGATTTCACAAGCTTGGATTTCCAATTGTAGAGACAACTGTTGATTTTAGAACGGAAAAAGCATACCGTTTTGATATTGATGAAATAAAAAAGATCCCTTAATGAAACAAAGAATGTCACTGAAGTGATTAATGCTATTTTGGATGAAGTTAAAATATTGCTAGAAGGTATGATAGTCGGAGGATATCGCTCATCAGATCAAACTATCACTCTTAATCAAGCTGCCTCCTGGAAAGAAATTCCCTGTAAATGACATCATATTGCTGCTCATCATGTTATGAACAAAACACGTGCGCAATCCTTTTCGTTGCAGTAAGACGTCTTTGGGTCAAGCTCAAAGCGCAGTGCTCAATGAGACGTCAAAAAAGAACGTTAAGCGCCAGCACAGTATTGCTATTGCTTAATGAGAAGCCCGCTCATTCATCGGCGGGTAGTTCACTAGCCCGCTCAATATCATCTTAGATCTCTAGACGTGCATCATAGTAAAATTTATGATAATACTAGAAAAATAAAGGCAAGAAAGTGAGGTCATCCTTATGCAACATTTCGTTATTGTAGCAGCCCCTTATCTTATTGTTGTGCTCATCACTATGTTAAGCGGCTATTTATTTTATAGATTGCAAAATTTATTTGATGAAAACTATCAATTAAAAAAAACGTTTGCAGATCTTATCATTTCTCATGAACATTTAAAAGAACAGTTAACGCTACTGAGCGTGGCAACAGAAGAATTATTAGAGGAACGTGTTAAGTTGAAAGCAGCGAAAATAACTGATTGAATCGCCAGTTATAAACATTAACTGCACGACGCAACTTTTTTTGCTTTAAGATAACGATAGCAACTCCACTTGATCAATCGTGCTAATAATTGCCCTTGAATCGGTGAGTGAAGACTTTGAAGCAAATTTCCCATTAAGATATTAAAATTTTTTCTAAGATCATCCGATGTAATATCTGCAGACTCAAGAGCTAGCGCTTGAATCAAGAGAGGCAGCTGCATTAATAAGGTTTTGTCATCTTTACAAGGCAGCGTTTTAAAGTAAGGTAAGATTAATGATCTTAAGCTCATATTCTCTTTTGTAGAAGGGATGATCGTATCAATATGCCATGTCAGACAGCAACGCTCTAAGATACCCAAATCATTCTGTTTAGAGGTTGTTGTAAAAACAAGATAAAAACGACTTTCTACTCTTGCGAGTAAATGACTGATGATCGCTTGTTGTTCCACCGATAATAACTCTGCTTGTTCGATAATAATCCATTGAGAGGCTACGCTCTCATTTTGGATAAGAACTATGAGATGATCGTAAAGATGATCTTGTTGTATTTTAGCAATATCAATAAAAAACGCCCCATTTTTATGATTTTTGATGAAATTGATATCATCTTGATTTGATCTCAGAAGTAAGCAGCATGATTGTTTTTGCACCTCTAAAGTAGACAAGAGCTTTAGAAATTCTTCTTTATTACTGCGCATAGATAATTTCAGTTACCTTCTCAAAAATGGTATGGGCTAAAAGATCAGCTTGTATACAAGCATCAAGGACATGAACTCTTTTAGGATCGTTGTTAGCTATTTCCAAATACCCGTTACGTACATTGATAAAAAATGGATTATGCTCCCTCTCTATTCTATCAAAAAAAATTCGATTTTTAATCCTTTCTCTTGAAACTTCAAGAGGAGCATCAAGTAAGAAAGTGATTGATGGTGTTAAATCTAAATTGAGTTCGCGATGGAGCCTTTCTATAAGCTCGACAGACAACCCTCGACCATATCCTTGATAAGCCAAAGAGGCATCAATAAATCTATCGACAATAACAATATCACCTTGGGCAAGTTTTGGCCGAATGACTGTTTGTAAATGATGCCGCCGAGCAGCTAATAACAAACAAAGCTCTGTTTGTGCATCTAATGGATGAGCATATTCTTGGAGTAAACAAGCCCTTAAACGATCACCAAAATCAGTGCCGCCAGGCTCCCTTGTTAAGTAACATGGCAGACCTTGAGCAGTTAAAGCATCTTTTAAGAGTTGAGTTTGAGTGCTTTTACCAACACCTTCTATTCCTTCAAATGTTACTAACAGCCCTGTATCACATCGTTTTTTTAGCATTAACATGTTCCTTAAACTCTTTTGAACACCGCAACTTACCGTCCCTATCAGTAAGGAAAAAAAGATAATCTGTTGAAGCGGGGTAAACCGCTGCTATCATAGCATGTTGAGAGGGGTATGCGATAGGTGTTGGAGGCAGTCCCGGATAGCGATAGGTATTATGAGGGTGCATGACCCAAAGTTCTTTAAGAGATATTTTTTTCGGATGATCAGATAAGCCATAGCAAACAGTAGCATCTGACTGTAAATACATACCCTTTTTTAGTCTATTATGAAAAACACTACTAATTATTTTATAATCATCGATGTTATCACCCTCTCTTTCGATGATGGAGGCTAATGTTAAAATGCTCAAAGGGGTTTGTAAGAACGTCTCATCACTATAAAGGTTAGCTAAGCGTTGTTTTTGTTCCGCTGCAGCTAAATGTAAAATCTCTTGGTCGGTAATGCCAGGTTTGAAAAAGTAAGTGTCAGCGGCAAAAATCCCTTCTAACGTTGACGAATCGAGGGATTGCGCTAATTCTTGAATGTCTTTATCGTTCTTAATAGTGTGTTTTATATGATTATTTTTATTAAGAGCAAGCAAAAGTTTGTGCCAAGTCCAACTGGATTGTATAGTAAATTTCTCTAGCTCTGTTATTCCTTTTGTTAACTTATCAAGAAATTGTTTTGGTGTTGTTGTCGTATCTATTAAATAATAGCCAGCCTGCGCACTTTCAGTGGTTAAAATCATTTTCCAATAGAAATAAGATGGACGGTCTAATGTTATTGATGCAAGAGCGTTATTAGCTATTGCAGAAAGACTTTGCCCTTGATGAACAACAAATTTTTGTGATGAATCGACTGTAATGGGTGTATTCCAGAAGTGCAGCCAATCATAAAGAAAGATTAGGGTGCATACACTTAAAAGCAATAAAGTTTTTATAAAAAAAAACTGTATTTTTCGCTTCATAGTCACTCTCGGTCAACCAGCTCTATGTTAACTGTAGTTACTAAATCTGATCGCGATCAAATTTTCTTGAAAATCAAAGACCCATTTGTTCCGCCGAATCCAAAAGAATTGCTCAGCACAATATTTAAAGTAGCTTTAATTGATTTGATTGGTGTGAGTTGTAAATCTGCACAAGCAGGTTCAGGATGCTCCAGATTGATTGTAGGCGGCACAAAACCCTCAATGAGGCTCATGATGCAGATAGCGGCTTCCAAAGCACCTGCAGCCCCTAAAAGATGTCCTGTCATTGATTTTGTTGATGATATATGCAGTTGTGAGGCATGATCCCCAAAAACTCGACGGATAGACTTGATTTCGAGTACATCTCCAATAAGTGTTGAAGTCCCGTGAGCATTAATATAGTCAATGTCTTGAGGTTTAATTTGAGCACGATCAAGCGCTTGTTTCATGGCTTGTGCTGCTCCACGACCTTCAGGATGCGGTTGAGTCATATGATATGCATCAGCTGAGAAAGATCCACTCAGCATTTCAGCAAGAATAGGAGCTCGACGTGCTTTTGCATGTTCATACTCTTCAAGAACTAAAACAGCGGAACCATCGCCTAACACAAAGCCATCACGATGCTGATCCCAAGGTCTAGATGCTGCTGAGGGTTGATCATTACGAGTTGAAAGAGCTTTAGCTGCCGCAAAACCTGCGATTCCTAAAGGACACGAAGCTTTTTCAGCACCACCTGCGAGCATCACATCAGCATAACCTAATTGAATCATATCAAATGCTTGAGCAATAGCATGGGTTCCAGTGCTGCATGCTGTCGCAGTGGCCAGGTTGGGGCCTTGGAAACCAAAACGAATAGCTAAGTGACCAGAAATCAAATTAATAATAGTACTTGGAATAAAAAAGGGAGAAATCCAACGAGCACCTTTTGATTGGAGAATGAAATGTTGCTGCTCTATTGTTGATAGCCCGCCTATTCCAGAACCAATAATGATCCCAACCCGTTGAGGATCAAAAGAGGCTTGCAAAAGCAAACTGTTGTTGACAGCTTGAATCCCAGCTTCAATACCATACCATATAAACGGATCTGTTCGTTGCAGAGTTTTTTGATCATAATCAATACTTTGATAATCAAAATTTTTCACACGCGCAGCGATCTTGACTGGTAAGTTAAAACTATCCATATCTTCAATAAGAGATACACCGCTGACTCCATGAAGCAGAGACTCTTTCATTGCATCGTACGATGATCCGATTGGGCTAACCAGGCCCATACCTGTGACAACAACTCTTTTCATCATGTTTAGCATCTAAAGGATTTTAATAAAGAGTATAATCAAATATTTCTTCTCATACGAAAGAATTTGCTGAAAACAACAATCCAACGTTGATATGTTGTTTTCAATAGTATTGACTAGCTATTCACTTTTGATGTTACACAATCAATAATTTGCTGAATATTTTTGAATTTTTCAACTTCATCTTCAGGGATGTTCAGTTCAAATTCTTCTTCTAGAGCCATAATTAATTCAACTTGATCTAAAGAGTCTGCGCCTAAATCATCAACAATATTAGAAGTTGGGGTTATTTTGCTACGATCAATTTTTAAACTGGTAGCAATAATATCATAAACGCGTGACTGAATGGTATTGACTAATTGTTCTTCGCTCATTAAAAATCTCCTTGAGTGTTTGTAAATGAATCTAGCAGAGTTTTTGGTTAATAATCAAGTCAGCTAAACTCAATTTTTATAACAGATTAAAAAAAATGCTCCTTTAAGGTCTTGCACTCCATTTTTACTTAATTTGACTTTTGTATATTATGGATCGAGCATATTGCAAGTTTTCGTTAACGTTAACTGTCTTGAATCGATAAGAATTTGATGTTTTTTGATCGTTCCATCACCAGTTGTAGTTGAACACGACTTGTTGCTAAAAACACTGGTTCGTTATGACTATCAAGAGCAATTTGACTTTGATAATGAGCGATAAAAGCTTCGAGATCGTTTTTATTATCAGCGCTAATCCAATAAGCAATAACATAAGGGCAGCTTGTATATAAGCAAGGCACTTGATATTCAGTTTCAAGGCGATGAGCAACGACATCAAATTGAAGCATGCCAACAGCTCCTAAGATGAGCTCATTACCAATCATTTTTTTAAAGTATTGCGTGGCACCCTCTTGGCTAAGCTGGGTTAATCCATTATTCAATTGTTTGGCTTTTAATGGATCGATAGGTCGAACGGCTTTAAAAATTTCCGGCGCAAAACGAGGTATTCCTTTGAATTTTAAAGAAGAATTTTTCTTTTCACAGAAAGTATCCCCAATAGCAATGCTTCCATGATTAATTAAGCCAATAATATCGCCTGGATATGCTTCTTCAATATGAGATCGATCTTGAGCTAAAAATGTTAATGCTTGAGTGTTTTGTAAAAATTTACCGGACTCTACATGATAGATTTTTTGTCCACGTTTATAAGTGCCAGAACAAATCCGACAAAAAGCGACTCGATCGCGGTGTTGTAAATCCATATTCGCTTGTATTTTGAAAACAAATACTTTTAATTCAGGATCATCAGGATTGACTATTTGGTTATCTTTAGTATAACGGGGGAGTGGGCCGGGCGCATACGAAACAAATCCATTTAGGATTTCTTTAATACCAAAGTTATTTAATGCCGATCCAAAATATACGGGAGTCAGCGCTCCAGCGTTGTAACGTTGTTGATCGAGTGCTTCACCATTATCTATTAAAGAGAGTTCTTCTAAGAGAGAAGAGTAGATATAGGGATCGAGCTGATTTTTTAAAGAATCCAATTCAGTTTCAGTAGGATTTTGTTTTAAGAAGTTCTTTCCTGATTCATAAATCATACATTTTTTATTTAATAAATGATAAACCCCTTTAAAATCACGCCCCATCCCAATAGGCCAAGTTATGGGCTGGCAGATTAAATTTAATTCTCGCTCAATTTCATCAATCAGAGCTAGCGGATCTTTAGCGCCACGGTCGAGTTTGTTAATAAATGTTATCACGGGAATATTACGGGATCGACAAATAGCCATTAATTTTTTAGTGCGTTCCTCAACCCCTTTAACAGCATCAATAACCATTAATGCTGAGTCAACTGCGGTTAATGTCCGATAGGTATCTTCAGAAAAATCAGCATGTCCAGGTGTATCAAGAAGATTAAAGAGGCATCCATTGAATTCAAATTGCATCACCGAAGTCGTGATGGAGATTCCGCGTTGCTTTTCCATTTCCATCCAGTCTGAACGTGCTGATTGAGAGGCTTTTCTACCTTTTACAGACCCTGCTATTTCTATAGCACCAGAGAAAAGTAAAAGCTTTTCTGTAATAGTTGTTTTACCAGCATCCGGATGTGAAATAATCGCGAATGTACGTCTTTGAAGATTCATGAGGAAAAAATCCTTAAAAATTAAAATGTTGTTAAAAATCGATATTAGAGCTATTATGCCTAATCTTTGACCAGTTTCAAATAAGTTTATTAAGAATTTGTTTAAAAATGCTCGTGGCAGGATAAAATCATGAAAAAGACCCTGATCAATATAGCTATTTTAGCAGGGTCTTTGCAATTGCCAGTGGTGTTAAGGATTGGAAGTTCTTGAATTTGATCTTGAACGTGGCGAGGAATAAGAGGATCCGTTACCGGTGGGTGAGAGCGAAGCGGAGTCAGGGTTTATTAAAGATAATAGTGTATCTGGTTGTTCTACGTCGTCGTCTGGTTTTGTGCTGAGGCTTGAAGTGTTTTCAACGTCTGTTGATCGCGGAAAATCTGACTTTTTGTTTGATGAAAACCATGAAGATAAGGCCTTATAAACGGCAATCAACGGTTTTATGATCGATAAAAAAGAGGATGAGAGAGTTTCGTACGCAGAAATTGAACGCTGCTTTATCAATGAAAAGAGTTCTTTTAATTTGTTTAACATAGCTACTCCATTTGCTTTTGTAAATGAATAAGAATCATCATCAAACTATTCTTTTTAAATTCAAAGAATTTATCATGTTATAACTCAATAATTAATAGAATATTAATTATTGATGTTGTGTAATCACAATCATGGTTAATACAATAACCCAGTTTAGTCTAAAATAATGGACCACCTGTTTCAAGACTTTTTGTTCTAATAGTAATACGAATAGAAATAGTTTTGCCAATTTAACTACCCTAAAGGGGGAGTTCACTCTCGTTGAGACATTATTTAATTCTATCAAGAACAGCTTAAAATTTATTGTGATTTTTTTTAATAATGACTGTCTGTAACTGGCTTTTTTCTTATCTTTTTGACTAAGAAAAATAACGGTTGAAGAAAGATATAAGCAAAAAATATTAAAAATAAAGCTATTGGAGGGTGTAGTGCGATAAGACTAAAAAAGACAACTAACAACATAAAACCATAAAGAGGTATTTTCGATCTATCAAAAACTTTGAAGCTTAAAAAGGGTACAGAGCTAATCATCGCAACTGAAAGGAATAAAGCTATAAAAGCAAAAATTTCCTTTTGAAAAAAGAGTTTTATTTTGAAAAATTCTATTAACCATATGCTTGCGCCAATAAAACCTGCTGCGGCAGGACAAGGTAAGCCCTCAAAAAATCTTTTATCAAACTTAGATTGAAAACTATTAAACCTGGCTAATCGTAAACTTGTTGTTGCCGTTAAGATAAAACATAAGATAAAACCCACTTTCCCTAAAGGTGCTAGTCCATATTGATATAACATAAAGCTAGGAGCCAATCCAAAGCTGACCATATCGGCTAATGAGTCAAGTTCGGCACCAAAATGACTTTGGGTATTGGTTAAACGAGCGATTCTTCCATCTAATCCATCGAAAACAAGGCTTATAAAAATATCTTGGCAAGCTCCAATATATTGATGATCTATGCTATCAATAATTGATTTAAATCCGAAATACAAAGATATTAATGTTAGTATATTAGGGAGAAGATATATTCCTTTACGTTGTAGTTTCATCATAATTTCTGCGAGTCTAGAAAAAGGGATAGCTCCAGCATGGTGCTGCCTTAATACTCACAACCTCCTTTATAGTAGCTTATTGAAAAAAATAAAACACGCTAACTTGTTTTATAAATAGTGAGATCATGTCAATACAGTACAATGATGCCCATTTTAAAGATAGACATCATTGATAATAGAAAGATTAAATCTCCCTTTTTCTTTTTCGGGTTACGTATTGCTGTTCTCTTTGAGGCATATCTTCTATGACATTATCATGATCTGCAGAAACATTCTTCTTAAACGCTAAAGGTAATGATTTTTTTATATGATCATGATGATTGCTTGAAGGTTCGATTTTTTTGTGAGAGATTGCTGAGCTTGAAGAGGTATTGTCCCATAAAAGTGCTCTTTGACGTGAAGCGATCGATCCTATTTGAGACAATAACATGGGATCAAGCCTAAAATCTTGTGCTTCATCTTCATCAGAAGCAATTAAATCAGTAAGATCAGAATCATCTTCTGATTCAGAGGATGATTGATTTGATGATTGCACACCTTCTTCTTGTTCATCTGTTTCTGGATCAGAGGAGTCATCATCGCTACATTGATCGAAGGCGGTTGCGGCTTCAGCCCCCTCTTTTAAAAAGATCTCACGATAAGTTGAGGGATGCTTAAAATTAGGCATAATCGTATCTCTTAAAAAGTAGTCATGTATATTTTCATCTAAAAGATCGTCTGAAACGAGTTGAGCAATATCGTGTTTTTTACACATTTTTAGAGTTTGACGCTCATCAAATTTAATAATATGTAAGACTTGATCATTAAACATAATCACCTCAAACAGAGTTCCTGGCGTGATACTTCCTAATACCTGCAGAAGTTGCGGCATATTTTTAATATCTACTCCATGAACTCTTTTAATAATATTACGCTCAGCACTTTCATAACCTTCAGTGAATTCACTGATTAATATATTGGATATGTAAATAATTTCTTCATTTTTTTCTGATTTGAAACTGGAGTGTATCAAACGCCCTTTGTAAACCTCACTTTCTATAAAGTCAACATTATTTTTAGAAACAGGTGCAAAAACAAGCCCAGATTCAATTGCATATGTAGGCTTTCTGTTGTAACGAGTTGGTGAAACATGAAAAACATCGCTAAATTTATTTGATAATTTGAAGGATAAATCTAAAGGCTGGCCTTTTCTTAAAACACGAAGGTTCAGCCTTTGATCTAAAGACATCATTTGTACTTCATGAGTCATGTTAACATGTGCACGCCAAGGATAATCAATAGTCCCGTCACTGTTGACTTTCTTGCTATTAAGACCAATGAGGATATCTTCTTTTTTAAGGACCCCTTTACCAGAAAACAAAGGAGGAATTCTTGTAACTAACACTCCGGCATCTCTATACTCATTGACTAATCCTAAAGCCTGCTTCTGAGTTTTATTTTCAATCGATTGATATTCTATTGGAAAATCAGGAAATCCTCTTAAGATAGGGTCTTTTAAGCGATCTGCTAGAAAATGTTTCAGAATGACGTTAGGAATAATATAACCCAAACCTTCGCCACCACTCATTCCTTGGAAAGCAACGCCGATAATTTTATTATTATGAAAAACTGGTCCGCCACTATTACCGGGATTAATCGCAGCATCAACTTGAAATTGCAGAAGCTCTTGGCCACGATGAACATAATGATCAACTTCTATACGAGATATCTTTCCAAAAGTCTCACAAAGTTCTTCTCCACCTAAAGGATATCCTTTAACAGAAATATCTGTTCCTGGAGATAAATACAGCTCCTCAGATAACACTAAAGGATCGATGTTTTGAAAAAAAGCAGGATCTTTAGGTTTAATAATGGCTAAATCAGCCTCGGCGCAGATATATTCAACATAGGCTTGATATTTCTCATGATTACCAGTGCTGAAAAGTTGGATATGGCTTGCATCATCAACAACATGCGCATTAGTAACAATAATTTTTTCATCATTATGCATGATCACAAACCCAGATCCATTCCATCGAGTTTGAGCCGCTGAACTGTAAGGAATATCGTAGTCATACTCTAAACCAGTCACCTTTATTTTTATAATTGAATGAGCCATTGCATCTGTGATAACAGAAGCTGAATGATGAGATGGAAAAATTTCTGATGATGAAGAATGGGCTTGTTGAGCCGATCTTCCTGTGAAAGACTGTAAATCTTCACTCTCATCATCAACGATTCTACGTCCATGTTGTTTCATAAAAACCTCTTTGTTTTTTTGGGGGTCTGCACAGTTAACTGTTTCACTTTGAGTTAAAGGTAAAGCGAAAGGATGAGCAAGAGATCCTGCGTGAGCATTATCAAAGGCTTGATTAAAATACTTTTGGAGGCCTGCGTCAATAAAATAAGGAGTTTTGTTGGAAGGCATGGTAACAATCTCCTGCTCACAAGACGTACTTTTTTTAGAAAACCCTGAAGAAACTTCAATAGGATTTAAAGCCATTTCTCCATTAAGAATTCTTGCTATAAAAAGAGCGCCGTAAGCAACATCACATTTTTTTCTATAGGGGGTAGGTGCAAATGGATTAATGGATTGAAATGTTTTTACTAAACGGCCATTAAATTTCATGACTGTTTCATAATTAATATGTTTAACAATATCAGTATCTAATATCATTTCAAAATAAGGCGTTATTGACATCTCTATATTAGCCAATTGACGTTTATGAGCATGTTGGCCAAGCCATTGTAAGATATATTCGCTGACCATCATTTCGGTGTTAGCCCATTTAGGTGCTGCCCCTAAATTAGCTCTCACTTGAGGGTTGAATGATTGTGGCGTTAATCCAAAACCATAAAGATGAAGCCATTCAGTACGTTTACAACTTAAAAAAGGATCTTTTAAAGGAGCCTCAATACTTTCTTTTATCATTTTTTTAACTTGAGGTTCTAACGCCTCGTGGTATTGATCTAAAAAATCAGAGTAAGCATTAACAGCACTGCCTTTCATCACACCATTTTGATCAGGTTTCCTTCTTTTGAATTCTTTGCGAAAGGCAATACTTGGTGGATCAATGTTAAGAGAGCGACCACCTTTAACAACGGTAGCTGATTCTTTAAAATCTTTAACAAGATCTTTTCTTTCATGTTTATCTTCAGGTACTATAAAAATAGATTCTGGTTTTTTAGATCCACGATAGACAAAAGAATTATTTGGTTGGGGTGAAAAACTGATCAGTTCTGCATAGGTGCTACCATATTCGGGTGTTTGGATATAAAGATCAAGAGATTTTCGACCAATATAACGAGACCCTCCTGGTGAGGTGCAGCGATGCCTGACTACTCCGCTTGCATGAGTTTCTACCACTGTTGCAATTGGCCTAAATTCAGGTACAATACATTTGAGTTTAGAGTCTACAACAGATATCACTTTACCTTCTTGATAGGGAGGTCGGTATTGATAAGCTAAAGTAGTTCCGTCAGGTTTTTTGATTAAAAGAGCAGCAGACCCCTTGTCAGGATTGGGTAGAGTTCTATAATAAAGATCTTTCATTAATTCGTTGTAATCTTCTTCTTCGAAAGAGATTTGAGTATTTAAAGAGCTCCCGGAGTCTTCAGGTTGTTGGCATGAAGATTGCCCAGGGTTGCTATGCTGAGCAAAGCTTGACGAATAAAGACTATTGATTGATAGTTTTTTATTAGGGCGAGCGTCAACTTTCTCCTTTACAGGGATATAGACATTATTATCCATAACTAAGCTCCATCTAAATTTATTTCGAGAGTTGTTTTTATATAACTGAAATGTGTTCTCCTTAAGACTGCAAATGAATATCCCCTTATCTTTCAATTCGTCAAGCCAATTTATTGAGCTACCTCAATTGTCCTCTATAGGTTTTGTATAGCTTGGCTGAATTGGCAAGAAACTTATATTTCTAAACATAATTCATAGAAATAAAATTTACCAATATATGAAATAAACAACTTAGAATCCGATCGTCATTAATAAATTTTTACTGTAGAGTGATAAAAGATAAATGATCATCAGTGATCTGCTCTTAGCAATTAGCAAGATAAAGCTATTATGCAGAAGTTTTTTGACTATGTTGAATATTTTGGTATATCCAAGATATTAATAACTCTTGCTTTATAAGATCTAAATTTCACAAGAGAAAAAATAAATTTATCACTCTTCATCTTCACTCATAGTTGTTGTCCACTACCCGCCCATGAATGAGCGGGCTTCCCATTAAGCGACATTAAAAGGGTGAATAATAAGTTTTAGTGAGTTAATCACGTTGCCACTAGAGCTTGGGCCATGTGACGAGAGAAATTTAATCATAGATCTTCTTTGTTAAGAAGATCTATGATTGGGCTTGATGAATTCACGAGGAGCGTAACGAAGAACCTGCTTGTTGAACAGTTTCTGCCAAAGAATCTGGTTGCACGAGTAGTTTACTTACTGACGGTTTTTTATGCCGCGTTGTTAACATTGTAGCAGAGCGAGGACTTAAAGCTACCGATAAATCACCGAGTTCAGTTCTTTGTTCATAAAAACAAATAGAGCATTCAAAGAGAAAAGAATTCAGTCCTGGCCGTGCAGTAATAATAGACAAGCAAGACAGATTGGGATTAGGCGATGTTGGTTTTTGATCTGTATAATGTAAAAATTCAGGATGAGCTAAAGTTTGTGTAATAATATAAAAAATTTCAGTTTTATTTAAACCCCTATCTTGTAGCGCATTAAAAAGAGATTCTTTTTTTCCTTGGTTATTCTTCTGGATATCAGCGAATATTTCAGTCATAAACCATCGAAATAACCATATACTATAGTATTCATCATAAATAATTTCGCTTAATTTTTGTTCATCAACATTAACATGCTTGTCTTCAGGCTCAGAAAAGACATCCTGCCTGATCTTTTCAAAAAAACCTTTCATTTTTTCATCATAACTTCCCTGCATTTTCATTTTGATGTCAATAAAGTTTTTATATAATTCATAATCTTCTATGATGACGGCATCAAGAGAAGGCTGCTGTGACATAATAACGCTTAATAAACTAGCTTCATCAACGCTGAATACTATTTTTTTATAATCAGATTCATTAATATTTTGAACTTTATTATATAATTCATTTCCTGGTGTGAACTTATCGCTTTCTATTGCTTTTAGGGCACGAATATTTTCGAGTGTAAAATCTTTTAGCGCTATAATATCCATGCTTGCTATGCATTCATCGAACATTTCGGGATAAATTATTGAAAAGACAAATACTAAATTTAAGATAAAAGCATTCATATCTGACTCGTTAATGAAATTAACTCTAATTTTGGTATAGATTAATAAGTCATCAAAAATATTTTTCATAATCTTCTTTTGATCGTTCGTGCAATCTGCGTTGCCATTAATGATTTTGTTACACAGAAGGCTAGAGATAAAATCAACATTCATTCTCATTTTTTGAATGAAAATGTAAGGTATAATGCTTTGTCGGTCGATTTCTGTTTCTGTCATAAAAACTTCTAGATCGCCTATAGAGAAATCAGGACTCGATATTTTCTCCAAGAGGGCCTTCTCTAAAAGAGCTAAAGCTTCTTGATGCTTATGTTGAAGCGTATAAATCTCAATCTCTCGTTGAACAGAAAAAAGCGAATGATCTGGAATATGCTTTAAAACTGAGCAATGATGCTTTCTAAGATCTGTTTGAGCATGAAAAGGCAAGCAATAGTGCATTAATAACTGAATATTAAATGTGCTCAATTCTCTTAATTCAGAGTGTTCGGGTATTGATGCAAAATACAGGATAGCTAGTTTTAGTTTATTGATTTTTTCATCATAAGTTAGCCATTCGCTATAGGCCGTCAATAACATTGCAATATTAAAATAGAGCTCATAGTTATAAGAAATTTTTTTATTATTGACCTTTAATTCTATGATTTTATCATGTTGATAACGAGCGATAATTTTTTTAATGGCCTCTCCACATTTACTGCTTTCTCCAAGATAAAGCCGAATGGCTATCCAAAGGGAAGGATGATTTGCAAAATGCTGATCACAATAGAAAGGCATGCCGCAACTGGGCGAACTAAAATAGAACAAAAGATATAGTTGAGTTGTCTCTTCAGGAGACGTAGAAGACAGCCGCGTAGTTTTTTTCAGAGCTTCGCTTATAGCCTTATGTAAAAGAGCGGCGCTGAGTGCATTAAGATCTTTTGCAGGATTGTAATGAGCGTCGACAGGATCATCAGATCTTAAAGAGTAAAGCAATTGTTTGAGTGGATATGTCAGCATGGAGGTAATTGATGATAATACTAAATCAATCAACTGCTCTAAGTGATGAGGTGTAATGTAATTTTTTATATCAGCAGACTGAGACAAATCAGGAGCATAAATACCATAGTCAGGACGAGGAAGAACAGTGGTTTCAGTAGAAAATCTCGATCTTGTAGATTTTATTGGAAGACGGAAGGAATTTTTCATAGACGCATCAACATTATGTTAGGCTTAATACCACCAATAATATATAATCATAGGTCTTGTCAATCTTATGCGGCTCATTATACAACACCTTAATCTTGCGCAAGACCTTTACCCAACGTTAAGAACTGTGGTAAACACATTGGGACACAATACCTACTGGAAAGAGCAACGATAGCGAGAGACTGCAAGGGGTTTGTAGCCGATGATCCTTCCAGAAAATAAAATCAAACGACAGCTCATTGTTGCTTTTAATTGATTATGTAAGACCATCTCCTTCAGACGCAGGAGATGCGGGGCAGCCTGCGCCTGCGCATCTTTATCGAAAACTCACGAAATACTCCATCCAGAATTTACAAAAGTAAATTTGGGTGGAGATGGATAGTGAGACATTATAGGATCGGTTGATCTTGATGTTGTATATAGTGTTTCAGCACTTCCAGGGGAGCTC
>Ga0214917_10000396_pt1 | contig 57091 bp, 53 predicted proteins | sample LL_1208_BB_MetaG_FD_177983 | JGI IMG/M metagenome (GOLD analysis project Ga0214917, IMG submission 177983) | Freshwater microbial communities from Lake Lanier, Atlanta, Georgia, United States - LL_1208_BB | ecosystem: Environmental > Aquatic > Freshwater > Lake | place: USA: Georgia | collected... | reverse complement strand
TAATTGAAAAACTAAAAGGAACTTCGGCTCGCGTTGTAACAAACATGGAAGCCAGCTTGGAAATCCCTACGGCAACTTCAGTGCGCGCTGTTCCTGCAAAGTTAATGGTCGATAACCGAATTGTGATTAATAATCACCTTGCGCGTGGTCGCGGTGGCAAAGTAAGTTTCACTCACATCATTGGTTTCGCAATTGTTCGCGCAATGCGCGAGATGCCAGACATGAACGTTTCTTACACAACTGTCGATGGCAAGCCTGCGATTGCTCGTCATCAACAAGTAGGTCTAGGACTTGCAATCGACCTTGCAAAAGAAGATGGTTCGCGCCAACTACTTGTGCCTTGCATTAAATCGGCAGACACTATGGACTTCGCAGCCTTCTGGGCTGGCTATGAAGAGGTAATTCGTAAGGCACGTTCCGGAAAACTTGCAGTAGAAGATTTCCAAGGCACGACCGCTAGCTTGACTAATCCAGGAACGATCGGAACTGTTCACTCAGTTCCACGCTTGATGCCTGGGCAAGGTGTAATCATTGGCGTCGGCGCCATGGATTACCCCGCTGAATGGCAAGGTGCATCCGATGATGCATTGGCGAAGAATGCCGTTAGCAAAATCATGACCTTCACCAGCACTTACGATCACCGAGTAATTCAAGGCGCGCAATCCGGTGATTTCTTGCGCCGTATTCATCAACTGCTACTCGGTGACGATGGTTTTTACGATGACATTTTCCGCGCACTACAGATTCCATATGAGCCGATTCGCTGGGCGCAAGACCTTGCGACATCTCATGACGCCGACTTAGATAAAACCGCTCGAGTTCAAGAGATGATTCACGCCTTTCGAGTGCGTGGACATTTGTTAGCCGATATTGACCCGCTTGAATACCACCAAAGGTCTCACCCTGACCTTGACATTGCTAATCACGGAATGACACTTTGGGACTTAGATCGCGAGTTTGCCACTGGAGGATTTGGTGGTCGACCATTTGCAATGCTGCGCGATATCTTAGGAACTTTGCGTGATGCCTATTGCCGCACTATTGGCATCGAATACATGCACCTTCAGGATCCCGAGCAACGTAAATGGATTCAAGATCGCCTTGAGCGCAAGCAAGATAAAGTCGACCGCGACGAACAGTTACGAATTCTACGAAAGTTGAATGAAGCCGAAGCATTTGAAAGCTTCTTGCAAACAAAATATGTCGGCCAAAAACGCTTTAGCCTAGAAGGTGGCGAAAGTGCGATTCCGTTCGTTGACCAGATTTTGATTGAAGCAGCCAAAGATCAACTCGATGAAGTTTGTATCGGTATGCCTCATCGCGGACGATTAAATGTTCTCGCCAACATTGCTGGCAAGGGTTACGGTCGAATCTTCAATGAATTTGAGGGTAACTACGGCGAAGAATCTGTTCAAGGTTCTGGTGACGTCAAATACCACCTTGGAACTAAGGGTATGTACAAGGCTGCTGGCGGCGAAGAAGTCAAGGTCTACCTTGCGGCCAATCCTTCTCACTTAGAAGCCGTTAACCCAGTCCTTGAGGGTATTGTGCGCGCGAAGCAAGACATCATCGCCCAGTCCGATGCAAGTGAAAAAGATAAGTATTCAGTCTTGCCATTACTTATGCACGGTGATGCCGCATTTGCTGGCCAGGGTGTAGTTGCTGAAACACTTCAGATGAGTCAGTTACAGGGCTATCGAGTTGGTGGCACCATCCACTTAGTTATCAATAACCAAGTTGGTTTCACTACATCGCCTAAATACAGTCGCACTAGCGTTTACTCAACGGATGTGGCCCGAACGATTCAAGCCCCGGTATTCCATGTCAATGGCGATGATCCAGAAGCTGTTGTACGAGTGGCACAACTGGCGTACGACTTCAGGCAGGCTTTCCATAAAGACGTGGTCATCGACTTGGTTTGCTACCGACGTCGCGGACACAACGAAGCTGATGATCCTTCATTAACTCAACCACTTATGTACGACATCATTGATCAAAAGCGTTCGGTGCGAAAGCTATATACCGAAGCACTTGTTGGTCGTGGCGACATTACTTTGGAAGAAGCCGAACAAGCGCTAAAGCATTATCAAGATGAACTTGAAGGTGTATTCCAAGCAACTAAGTCAGAATCGTCTGACCATTTCAATGCTTCCGCATCGGAAGTTATCTCAACGGGCCAGCAAACTCTTGCGCCACAAACTCCAACCTGGGAAGTACCAACCGCTACCAGTCGTGAAGTTATTGATCGTGTCGTGGCAAGCCAAACAAATATGCCTGAAGGATTTACCGTGCATCCGCGCCTAGCACCACAACTTGCCAGACGTGCTGAGATGGTTGCAACTGACGCCATTGATTGGGGTATGGGTGAGGCAATTGCACTCGGTTCGCTGCTAACCGAAGGAACGGTCATTCGACTAGCTGGGCAAGATAGTCGTCGTGGCACGTTTGGACATCGCCACGCAGTAATTGTGGATAAGCAAACCGGATGGCAGTACAAACCACTAAAGACTTGCTACGAACCCGGAGCAAAGCTTGATGTTTATGATTCACTTTTGAGTGAATATGCAGCAATGGGATTCGAGTACGGTTATTCCGTAATTCGCCCCGAGGCCTTGATTATATGGGAAGCACAGTTTGGCGATTTCGCTAACGGAGCGCAAACCATTATCGATGAGTACATCACTACCGGCGAGCAAAAGTGGGCACAGAAAAGCAGCGTAGTTTTGCTTCTTCCCCATGGTTACGAAGGCCAGGGACCTGACCACTCATCTGCTCGGGTTGAAAGATTCTTGCAGCAGTGCGCGCAAGACAACATAACGGTTGCGATGCCAACAACTCCAGCAAGTTTTTTCCATTTGCTTCGTTGGCAAGTTAAATCATCATTGACTCGACCACTGGTTGTGTTTACGCCAAAGTCCCTACTTCGCGCGAAGTTTGCAACTTCAAAAGTTAGTGACTTCACAGAAGGAACATTTAAGGCGATCATAGGTGACGCAACCGTGAATCCAGACGATGTAACTTCAGTCCTATTGTGTAGCGGCAAGGTTTACTACGACCTAGCTGCCGAACGGGAAAAGCAAGGTCGCAAGGATGTTGCAATTGTTCGACTTGAGCGCCTCTATCCGTTGCCTACGATTACCCTGCCACCAGAACTTGCGCGTTACCAGAACCTGCAAAACGTTCGTTGGGTCCAAGAAGAGCCTGCAAACCAGGGTGCCTGGAGCTTCATGGCGATGAATCTACCGGCAGTGATCAATCACGCCATAACTGGAATTTCTCGCCCCGCTTCCAGTTCACCTGCAGTTGGGTCACACCATCGCAGCGAACTAGAACAGCAGGCACTTGTCGCTCAGGCCTTTAGTTAATCGAACTACTCGAAAAGGATTAGCTGTGTACTTTACTGACCGTGGTATCGAAGAGTTAGAGAAACGACGCGGCCAGGAAGAAGTGACCTTTGAGTGGCTTGCCGAACGCATGCGGGAATTCGTCGACACCTTTCCTGACTTTGAAGTACCAACTGAGCGACTAGCAACCTGGCTAGCTCGACTTGATGATGATGAGGAAGATGTCTAATGCGCGCTGTTGTTGCAATTAGTGGGAATCAAGAGAATCCATTTGAAGGATTTTCAATTTGTGAGCATCCAGATCCAGTCGTGCCCGAGGGTTGGGTACGAGTTAACGTAAAAGCCGCTGCAATCAATCATCACGATGTTTGGACGCTGCGCGGCGTAGCAACTGCACCTGAAAACCTACCGATCGTTCTTGGCTCTGATGCTGCCGGCACGTTAGATGATGGCACACCTGTCATAGTCCATGCCGTTCTTGGCGATCCTTCCAAAGGTGACGAAACTCTGGATCCAAAGCGATCCCTGTTGAGCGAAGTTCATGATGGAACGCATGCAGAGTACGTAACGGTTCCGGCTTACAACGTGATTCCAAAACCAGATTTTCTAACCTTTGAAGAAGCGGCTTGCCTTCCTACCGCATGGCTAACTGCTTATCGAATGCTATTCACAAAGTCAGGGCTGCAAAAAGGTGACACTGTCCTGATTCAAGGTGCCGGTGGTGGAGTTGCCACTGCACTAATCCAACTTGCTAGTGCGGCTGGATTTGTAACTTGGGTTACTTCGCGCGATGAAGCCAAACGTGAGTATGCAAAATCCATAGGTGCCAGTGAGGTATTTGAATTGGGAGCGCGCTTGCCTGGCAAGGTGGATGCTGTCATGGAAAGTGTTGGCGAAGCCACCTGGTCACATTCCATGCGCAGCCTGCGCCCGGGTGGAAGGATTGTGATCTGTGGAGCTACCAGTGGCGCAAATCCTCCAGCTGATTTGAATCGATTGTTCTTCTTGCAACTCGAAGTTGTTGGATCAACTATGGGAACTCGCGCTGAATTCGAGAGCCTACTTAAGTTCCTTGGTGACACTGGCGTACGTCCACATATTCAGAAAGTTTTCGCTCTTGAGGATGCCAAGCAAGGTTATGAACTAATGGAACAAGGCGAAATTCAAGGAAAGCTTGTAATAGTTCCCTAATTTATTTCTTTAATTCGTTTTTTTAGCCATCTAATTCGACAAATTTGATTCATCACTAAGTACGCTTTAAATATGAGCAAACTAACGATTCCCAGCCTGCGTAGATTCAATCTAATCGCAGGTGTTGTGCACTTATTGCAGATGGCCGCGGTTTTGGCGCTATCAACAGATTTCAGTCTTCCAGTTACCGCTACATATATGACTGGTCCGCCAGGATCTTCATTCGCTGCTCCAGTAGTTGTTTTTGAGACACCGCTTGCAATGATGGTTGCCCTGTTCTTAGGGCTTTCAGCATTAGCTCACTTCATCGTCGCAAGCCCGCAGTTCTTTGGCCGTTACGGAAAAGGCTTAGAAGTAAAGCGCAATTACTTCCGCTGGGTTGAATACTCAATCAGTTCTTCAGTAATGATCGTGTTGATTGCTCAAATTACTGGAATTGCAGATGTGACAGCGCTAATCGCAATCTTTGGCGTAAATGCATCCATGATTCTTTTTGGCTGGCTACAAGAAAAGTACGAACAGCCTGGCAATGGTGGCTGGGTTCCATTTATCTTCGGCTGCATCGCTGGAATCGTTCCTTGGCTAGCGGTACTTGTTTACGTGCTATCTCCAGGTGGGCCACCTGAAACTAGTGCACCGGGATTTGTAATTGGAATCATTGTGACGATCTTCTTGCTGTTCAACTCCTTTGCTTGGGTGCAGTACAAGCAATACAAGGCTCAAGGTAAGTGGAGTAATTACTTACATGGTGAGCGGATTTACATTGTGTTGAGTTTGGTAGCGAAGTCGCTGCTAGCTTGGCAGATCTTCGCAAACACACTTATTCCTTAATACGACCTGGCTTAGGCCAGAGTCGATAAGTTGCGGTTCCGACCACATCGTCAAATGGAATCAAGCCGTAGACTCTGGAATCGGTACTGACTAGGTCGTTGTCGCCTTGGACAAATAATCCGTCAGCTTCGATTCGCAAAACCCGCTTTATGTCGAACTGATTTGCGCGCTTGAAAACTACGATGTCACCAAGGACTATCGGGCCATCTAGGCGAAATATTAGGCGCTCGCCTGGAGCCAAAGTTGGAATCATGCTTAAGCCTGAAACGACTGCCATCTGGTAACGCATTTTCCTATTGTTCCAGCCCTAATCTGCGGGCCAGAACCCGCGGCGGTAATCTGGTGGCAGGCGGGAATCCGCACTAACTTCGGAGGAATTATGAAGCTTTTCACATCAACCATCACAGTGAACGCTCACTGCGACTTACCTTGTGGCATCTACGATCCAGCACAGGCTCGGATCGAAGCACTTTCTGTAAAGGCCTGCATGGAGAAGTACCACGCATCCGATGATGCAGACTTCAAAGCACGTGCCGTTGCTATCAAGGAAGATCGCTCACACCAGGTTAAGGAACACCTTTGGGTTCTTTGGACCGACTACTTCAAGGCTCCTCACTTCGAGAAGTACCCGAACTTAAATGAACTATTCAACGAAGCAACAAAGCTTGCCGGCGCCGGTGGCACCAAGGGCACAAACGACGTTGCAGTTGCTGACCAGTTGATCGCAAAGATTGACGAAATCGCAGCAATCTTCGCTGACTCAAAGAAGTAAAACTCAACTCATGATCTCGGTGCGTGAAGCTACACCTGAAGACGTGGCTCAAATGCACCAAATGATTAACGAGTTAGCGGAGTACGAAAAAGCTCCAGAAGAAGTAATCGCGACCGAACCTGACCTGATGAAGGCATTGTTCGGTCGCGATTCTTCATCTGCGGAATATGATCAACATGACTCCATTGCTCCTGCTGGAGTTGCAAATACGCCACATGGTCAGCCTGCACTTTATGCATTTGTCGTAGCGGATCCAGAAGATTCCGATCAACTTGCCGGAATGGCCATCTGGTTTTTGAACTACAGCACCTGGGATGGAACTCATGGTGTCTACCTAGAAGACCTTTACGTTCGGCCGCAATTCCGTGGCCAGGGTATGGGTAAGGCACTGATGAAACGGCTTGCTCAAGTTTGTGTGGAAAACAATTACTCCCGGTTCCAATGGTGGGTCCTTAAATGGAATCAACCAGCAATCGATGTTTACCGAGCGATGGGGGCAAAAGCCATGGATGAGTGGACTGTGTACCGGGTATCAGGACAAGAACTAAAAGATCTAGCGGGCGAATAGTTAGCTTCTGGCTTATAAAAAGAGCCTGCTACAGCGCTTCGATAGGTTAACGTCGTAACGTGACCACAATAGATTTAGCCGTTCCGGCCGCACCAGAATATGTAGGGTTGATTCGAAGCGCAGCTGCACACATTGCCGTACATGCTGACTTAACCATCGATGCAATTGACGACTTGCGCCTCGCTGTTGACGAAGCATTCGCAGTCTTGATAGCCCACAAACCACAATCCGGCGCTGTAACCATAAGGTTCACAATTCACTCTGAACAATTAGACATTGAGCTAACTGGTCCAGCGGGAAGTCCGCCACCCGATAAAGCTTCATTCGCCTGGACTGTATTAAGTGCGTTAGTGCATGAAGTCACTGCTCAGACAAATCCGGCAGGTTTAGTGACACTGTTGCTAACTGCCAAAGTGGTGGCAAGTGCCTAAAGAAGACTTGCGATCAGCTGATCGTGAGATGTTCGAGCAACTTGCAGCTCTAGAAGCAGGTACAAGTGAACACGAGAAGATTCGTGCTGCCCTAATTGAGCGCCATCTTCCCTTGGTGACATTTATGGCACGGAAATTCGCTGATCGAGGAGAGCCACTTGATGATCTAATCCAAGTTGGGACCATTGGATTAATTAAGGCAATAGATCGATTTGAAATATCTAAAGGTTTTGAATTCTCAACTTTTGCCACACCGACAATAGTTGGAGAAATAAAGCGTCACTTTAGGGATAAAACTTGGGCAGTGAGAGTTCCAAGAAGACTGCAAGAGCTCGGTGCTTCGGTAACCAAAGCAACTACCGAGCTAACCCAAAAGCTAGACCGATCACCAACTCCAAAAGAAATTGCTAAGCATTTAGGAATCACCGTAGATGAAGTCGCAGAAGCATTGGAATCCAATGCGGCCTATTCAACAGTCAGCTTGGATGTAACCTCGGACACGTCAATAAGTATTGGTGAATCTTTTGGAGCATTGGACGAAGCACTTGAAGGCGTTGAATACCGAGAATCTCTAAAGCCGTTGCTTGCTGAATTAGATGAGCGTGAAAAGCGAATTTTGCAAATGAGATTTTTTGATAACTTAAGTCAAAGTCAGATTGCTGCAGAACTTGGAATTTCCCAAATGCATGTGTCCAGAATTTTAACTAAAGTGTTGAGTCACCTAAGAGAAGGCTTGATTAGTTAGTTTGTGGAGTTTTGAGCAACGCAATAAATCCGATAGCGCTGACAATGGTTACGACTACTCCAATAACTTTGTAAATTGCTAAGGTTCCACTAAACAGTGTGTAACCAGCAATGGCGATAAAGAGTTGCAATAAAAAGAATGGTGTCCGTGCCCAGTTTTGGTCCCGAGTGATGCCTCGAGTGCAGGCAGCTAACGATGCCGCAAACATTGAATAGATTATGAATTGTACTAGTGGTGAGCCAACTGAACTGTGTTCAACAGTTCCTCGAATCACAATTGAAAGTCCATAAAGAAATATGGTTGCTGCTTCAATGGCACCAACAATTACGGCTAATCTCTTCACCTAACTACCATATCGGATTCCCGTAAATTCGCAGGTAGAGTTAAGTTATGCGCGCGCTCTTAGTTGCAAACACATATGCAACTACTACTGATGGCACGATTCAATCTCAAGTAGTAAGTGAGCTTTCACGACACTTAGAGATCACGGTGGCAAATACTTCAGCTCGAAACGATGCCATTGAGATTGCAAAAGAGGCCCAACAGCAAGGTTTTGAGCTAGTAATCGGTCTTGGTGGTGATGGAACGATTAATGAGATTGCAAATGGTCTCCTTACGAACGGTCCAAATCCACAAGGACCGATGTTTGCTGCAATTCCCGGCGGGAACGGAAATGTCTTTGCTCGGAACATGGGACTGTCAGAAAATCCACTTGAAGCAACTACTCAAATTTTAAATGCCCTTGACGCTAACAACATTATAGAAATAGGTGTTGGAAAAATTGCAACTAATAACATCTCGCGCTGGTTTTTGTTTAATGCAGGTATTGGTCTAGACGCTGCCGTGATGGCGGAAATGGAAGCCCGCCGAGCGAATGGAAAAGCAGTTAGTGATTTCGCATACGCCATCCTGGCACTTAAAGAATTGTTTGCTAAGACGGACCGCAAGCATGCTGCACTAAGCCTGGTATCAAATTCTGGTGAAGTACATCGAGATGTGTATTTCGCGCTAATCGTAAATCTGGCTCCTTGGGCTTATCTAGGTTCCAAGCCGCTCAACCCAATGCCGCTAGCCAGTCACGATACGGCCCTAGATGTCTATGCGCCCACTTCACTATCAATAGCTGCAGTATGGAAACTTGCCAGACGTGCCATGGCTGGCAAATCAGCAGAACATGACCGAAATGTGATTGCCCTAGTGGATCAGGGGCAAATCCACATCCAAGCAGAACGTCCATTGTGGATTCAAGTAGATGGTGATGTCGTCACGCAATCAACTGAACTCACCGCCACCCATGTACCTAATGCGCTTCGAACTCTCGCTAATCTGCCAATTAAGTAATTTGAATACAGACAATTCCCAAGGAATTCAGAACCTGAGGTTAACCTCATCCAAAAAAATCCCGATTTATAGGCTAAAGCCTTGTGAAAACAGTCACGAAGTGAGAAACTAGGGACTGCAGATTAAATCCCAGGGAAACCTAAGAGTAAAAATCGCAAATTGACCGTTTATCCGTAACTACATGTTGGAGGATCGCGTGGACTGGCGCCATGAGGCAGCCTGCCGTGACGAAGATCCAGAACTCTTCTTCCCCATTGGCAATACAGGCCCTGCAATTTTACAGATCGAGGAAGCGAAGGCAGTATGCCGTCGCTGCAAAGTTATTGAGCCATGCCTAAAATGGGCGCTCGAAACTGGCCAAGATTCTGGTGTTTGGGGCGGAACTAGTGAAGACGAGCGCCGCGCAATCAAGCGCCGCGCTCAGCGGGCTCGGGCTCGTGGCCTAGAGCCAACTCCACATGTGTTTGAAACTGACTTGCCTAACCCTTAAAACTTTTCGTCGATCTCAGCAATCAGATTTGTAATCAGTACCTTGATCTCATCTCGGATTGGGCGAACACTCTCTAGTCCCTGTCCGGCTGGATCTTCAAGCTTCCAATCTAGATAAGTTTTGCCAGGGAAGAATGGGCATTTATCGCCGCATCCCATCGTGATTACATAATCACTTGCAATGACTGCATCATTAGTTAAAACTTTTGGAGTTGCAGTGGATAAATCGATTCCCTCTTCTGCCATCGCGGCAACTGCTGCCGGATTTACCTGGTTACCAGGTTCGGTACCAGCCGAAAGAACTGCAATCCGATCTCCAGCTAGATGCTGAAGGTAACCCGCTGCCATTTGAGATCTACCGGCATTGTGCACACAAACGAAAAGAACTGAGGCTTTTATAGTCATGCTTAAAGACTAGTCTGGCTCCAAGTCCGATCCTAAAATCCTCCACTAGTTCAGCAAAAGTTAATGTAATTGGCCGGTCACCGACCTTGGCCCTTCAAGCATGGGCTAGCGTTGAGGCATGTCAGATGTGCGCGCGGATATGGTCGCAAACGTGATGGAAATCTATGTCGCTGAAGGCGACACTTTAAATGTCGGTGACACTATTGTTCTGTTGGAATCTATGAAAATGGAGATTCCTGTCATTGCTGAGGAATCCGGGACCATCTCAAGAGTTGCCGTTAGCGTTGGCGACGTGGTCCAAGAAGGCGACTTAATAGTTTCGATTTCGTAGTTCCAAACTCAAGATTTTGGACATAAAAAAAGTCTGGCGAACCAGACTCTTTTTGACAAATAGGCTTAAGCGTTTGGACGACGGCCGTGGTTTGCCTTGTTCTTCTTACGATCACGCTTTTTGCGGCCGCGCTTGCTCATGAGGTGCTCCTTGCGATTTAGCTTAGGTATACAGAATACGGGGTAACCGTTGATGCAGGAAATTCGCATTGATAACGGGTGGAATCTGGCTGTAAATCGCTAAAACAAGGTCTGATTTGTTGTTAAATCCTCGGTGTTATTTCTTACGTTTCCAACAGCTCCAGAAACTTCCCAGGTTTGAATTTCTATCGAAGTCGCAGAATCCAAGACGTCATTCAATGGGTTTGTTGCGGAATTTAGCCAAGCGTCTTGCAGTTCCGGTGACAATAAAACTGGCATTCGATCATGGATATAAGCAAAATCGGCTCTAGCGTCCTGGGTCAAAATTGCCGCAGACCAAAGTAATTGGCCATCTGGTTGCTTCCAAGACTCATAAATTCCAGCAAACCCCAATACCGAATCTTTTGCTGCCGAAAAATAAAACGGTGTCTTTTTGCCAGGAGTGCCTTGCCATTCATACCAGCCATCAGCGGGAATTATGCATCTGCGTTTACCCAGGGCGGACCTAAAGGAAGGTTTTTCAGCCGCGGTCTCACTTCTGGCATTGATCATTCGAGATCCGATTGTTGGGTCCTTTGCCCAAGCGGGAACTAATCCCCAAGTGAATGCAGCCATTAGCGTTTCGTCGTTTTGGGAAACAATTGCGGGAATTTTGTGAGTTGGTGCAACATTGAAATTTGGGTGGAAGAGTTCAGAGTCGACTTGGCCAACTGGAATAGTAGGTGCCGTTAGGTCTGCAACTCGCCCCTCAAGTACTGCGATAGCACTGACTTTGAATTGGCTTGCGATTACCTTTGGATCCGTTTTTAACGTGAATCTTCCGCACATATTCACATAGTCTGCCAGCCGTTAGGCTTAGAGATGTGCCAGATCTGTGGAACGCTCCGAACCGGACCAACCCAATAAACGCACGGGTGCGCATCCCTGGCTCAAAATCCTTAACAAATCGCTGGCTAATAATGGCCGCGCTATCCAGCGGTGAATGTCGAATCAATCACCCACTTCAGGCACGCGACACTTTATTGATGGCCCAAGCACTTTCGGCTCTCGGTAGCTCCATCGAGATTCAGCAAGATGCCTTCATTGTTACCCCAGGAAATACTTCTGAGCCAGTTCAGGTTGATTGTGGCTTAGCTGGAACCGTAATGAGATTCGTTCCACCAGTAGCCGCGCTGAGTTCAAGCAGTATTAGATTCGACGGCGATCCACACGCCAGAGTTCGCCCAATGCGACAAATAATCTCTGCGCTTAGGAGTTTAGAAGTTGAAATTAATGATGACGGCCGAGGAACTTTGCCATTTACTGTTTCAGGTAAGGGATTCGTTCCTGGTGGATCGGTAACCATCGATGCCTCTGAATCCTCGCAATTTGTCAGCGCCCTGTTACTCGCAGGGTGTCGATACGACGCTGGCGTAACGATTATTCACTCCGGCGCAGCTTTGCCATCGATGCCTCACATTGATATGTCAGTTGAAGTTTTGCGCGAACTTGGAATTCAAGTTGAAGTTGAATTTGAAGATTCCACGCGCGCCAGTTGGAAAGTTCACCCTGGCGTTCCAAGGTCATTCAACGTAACGGTAGAACCAGATCTTTCTAATGCAGCTCCATTTCTGGCAGCTGCCTTAGTTTGCGGTGGCTCAGTAGCGATTCCCGATTGGCCAACACAGACAACGCAAGCTGGAGATGCTCTGATTTCTCTGCTTCCACAGTTGGGTGCGAGTGTTTCGCGAGATGGAAATAATTTAGTTGTTACTGGTGGATCTGAGATTTCTGGAATTAATGTTGACCTCCATGATGTTGGTGAATTAACTCCAGTTATTGCTGCCCTGTGTGCTCTGGCAACTGGTCCGTCAACTTTGCGAGGTATCGGGCACTTACGTGGACATGAGACTGATCGCTTGGCCGCGCTTGTCACAGAGATAAACAAACTCGGTGGGAACGCATCAGAAACTCCCGATGGAATACACATCGAACCGGCACCGTTACATGGGGGGCAATTCGCTACATATTCTGACCATCGAATGGCGATGGCTGGAGCTGTACTAGGACTTGCAATTAATGATTTAGTGATCGAGGACATAGCGACAACTGGAAAAACTTTGCCAAACTTTGCCAACATGTGGCAAGAGATGATTAGCTCGTGAATCAATTCGACCAAGATTCCATCTCGGGTAGACCCACCCGTGGTAACTCAAGGCGTCGAACTAAAGATCGGCCAGATTTTTCCAAAGCTGAAGTTGGCCAAGTAATCGGCGTGGACCGTGGACGCATCACCTGCCTAGTACCTGCAGGTGAACTCTTTGAAAACCAAGTTCAAGTCACTACAGTCAAGGCTCGTGAACTTGGCCGTAAAGGTGTTGTTATCGGTGATCGAGTTCGCTTAGTCGGAGACTTATCTGGCGCAGTTGATACTTTGGCGCGACTCGTAGAAATCATCGATCGCGAGACTGTGCTGACGCGAACTGCTGATGACAGTGATCCAATTGAACGAGTAATAGTTGCAAATGCGGATCAGATGGCAATTGTCACTGCTGCAGCAAATCCAGAGCCTCGAATTGGACTAATTGACCGCGCGCTAGTTGCTGCATTTGAAGCAGGATTAGAGCCACTACTAATCATTACGAAAGTTGATTTAGGTTCGCCACAGGATTTGCTTGATAACTATGCCGGTATGGACTTACGCCACATTGAAGTCAATCAACAAACTGGCTCTGGAATCTCTGAAGTAAGGGATGCACTGTCACAGCGGACTACCGTATTCCTTGGACACTCCGGCGTTGGAAAGTCAACATTAGTTAATTCCCTAGCCCCCGATGCTTTTCGCACCACCGGAGAAGTAAATGATGTGACGGGACGTGGCAAACACACCTCAACATCTGCCCGAGCCATTCCCTTGCCAAATGATTCTGGCTGGGTAATCGATACTCCAGGTCTACGCTCGTTCGGCCTAGCTCACGTAAAACCTGAAGACATAATCGAATCATTTCCAGAGTTAGTTGATGGAGCTAGCGAATGCCCAAGGGCGTGCACGCACGTGAATTCAGTTGGTCAATCCCCACCTGATTGCGCTTTGGATGACTGGGTTAGTCAAAACCACGCGGGTAGCGCTGGGCAAGGTCGCCTTACCTCACTACGCAGGCTTTTGTTCGCACTCCAAACACCATCTAGCTAAGACATGCTGGTTTTGAATTTGCGGTTTTGATTTCTTTCTCTCCACTTGAGCCAGTACCGTGATCTCATGAACTCTGATCTTGCGTTAGCACTTGAAATGGCTGCGACTGCAGACCAGTTATCCATGTCTCGATATCGCGCCCTGGATCTGAGTATTGAAACAAAGCCTGACTTCACGCCGGTCACTGAAGCGGACCGCGCAGTTGAAACTGCGCTACGGGGTTTACTTGCAGCTAATCGGCCAGAAGATGGAGTAATTGGTGAAGAGTTCCCAAACACTAATGAATCTGCCTCTCGAACTTGGATTATTGATCCCATCGATGCCACCAAGAATTACGTGCGTGGCGTTCCAGTTTGGGGAACTTTGATTGCACTAGCTCTCGATGGGGAACCAGTTGTTGGCGTGGTATCTGCGCCTGCCATGGGACGTCGTTGGTGGGCCAGTCCCGAAGATGGCGCATTTACTCAGGACGTAGATGGTTCAGCACGAAAGATTTCACCATCCAAAGTGCAATCGCTAATGGATGCATCATTTTCTTATTCGGATCCGGTCGGCTGGGACTTACTCGGCAAAGATTCACTCGCAAAAATAACGAATGCAGTTTGGCGAACCAGAGGTTATGGTGACTTTTGGTCACACCTACTCGTCGCAGAAGGTGGGTCGACATTGCAATCGAGCCAGAATTACAAAACTACGACATGGCCGCTTTTATCGCGATTGCTCAGGCAGCTGGCTGCAAAGTCACAGGAGTGCGCGGTCAAAGTGCAATCCAGGCTGGTCATGCAATCACCACAAATGCCTTACTGCACGATCAAGTTTTAGATTTACTTAACTAACCGCGAGATTCTTACTGGCATACCCGACACTGGCCGCAAAGTTACCGACGCATCGATTGGTACAGGTGAGGTATGGATTGCTTCAATGTTCCAAGTAGTTGCAATGTGTGCAAGAATTTTCGCTCCTTCAAGTCTTGCCATCTCCTTGCCAATACAAAGTCGCGCTCCTGATCCAAAAGGTAGGTAGCCAAGCTGTGGCGAACCCGATAGGAATCGATCTGGAATAAATGCATCCGGGTTCTCCCACACTTTCGGGTTTCGATGCACTAACCATGGACTCACGATCACAAGCGAATGTGCTGGAATCAAAACGTCGTCTACCGTTATGTCGCTCAAGGTCCGACGGGTGATTACCCATGCCGGAGGGTACAAACGCAAAGATTCATCGAACACAAGTGAAGCTCGCGCCGGGTCTTGCTTTAGTTTTTGCAATTCGTCTGGATTTGTTACCAGCAGATGCCAAGCCCAAGTAAGGGCGCTGGCAACTGTTTCGTGGCCGGCCACAATGAAAGTTGCAATCTCATCGCGGATTTGCTGCTTGGTTAATGGCGTTTCCAAATCTGGATCAAGTAACACATCAAGCATGTCTCGGATCGGTGCTTGGTCTGGGAGTTTATCTAGTTCGCGGGAAACAAGAATTGCCTCAACTGCTTTATCTAGACGCTTGATTGCACGTTTCATCTTTAGATTTGCAGGGGTTGGGATGAGCAGCGGCAATGAGATTGGGTTACGGGCACGCGCAACCACTCCATGTAGCGCAGTTAAGGTCGCAGAAGTTATTTCGTCAACGTCATCATTAACATCAATTCCAAATAGCGCACCGCAGGTAATCTCGAGTGCCAGACTCATCATTGCGTGATCGATGTCAACTATCGCTGGACCCATGGCCGTCTGTTCGAGCCAATTGCTATCGAGTTTGGCTAAACCGGCTGCAATGTGATGTTCGGATAGGGCGATCATTTCTTTGTGAAAAGCCGGCTGCAGCATTCTTCGTCGCGGTCGCCAAGCCTGAGTGTCTGCAGTGAGCAGGCCTTCGCCCGTCACGAGTGAGAGATTGTTGTATTGCAAAGTGCGTTTGGAGGTTTCATTGTGCTGGTTTACCAGAACTTCGCGTGCTCCCTCAGGCGAGCTGACCAAATAAGTTGCTGGCTTGGGAATTGGAAACTGAACCACATCCCCAAACTCAGCCCAAGTTGATTCCAGATAAGTCAGCGGATCCGAAGTTATGTTTTTGATGTTTCGCAACATTGCTCCACCCTGCGGACCAATGGAAGTTACTGGCGTGTTCCAGCCATAACGCTTTGGAGTCTTCTGGCTAGACATTTAAGAAGCAATCGCATTAGTTTTACGTCGAAGTGGCAGTAGCCCAAGAACCAATGCACTTCCCAGCAAAATACTCGCGGCGCCAATCAAGTCTGTGACTGTTACGGTTTCGCCCAAGAAAACTGCACCAACAATTACTGCAACTACTGGGACCATAAATTCAGTTGTTAGCGCCTTAGTGGCTCCAATTTCGGCAACTAAGCGGAAATACAAAATGTATGCAAGCGAGCTTGCGGTAGCAGCCAATAAGAAAAGCCAGCCGAAAGCTGCCAAAGTTGGAGTCTTAACAATTGGAACCAAGAACATAAATGGCAGTAGGTATAGCCCACCAAAAGTAAAGGTGCCTATTGTTTGCTCCCAAGCGCCTATGTGCTGGGCTTTAACTTTGGAATAGTTGCCACCGAGTGCAAAACCAAAAGAAGCAATAGTTGATCCAATAAATCCGAGTACGAAGTCAATATTGAGAGCCTGTGAGGATAGCCCGATCAAAATCACTACCCCCCCAAACCCAATCCACAACCCTAAAATCATTAACTTTGTGTGCTTAGCTTTGCCCCAGACGCGTTCGATTAGCGCGCTATACAGCGGAATAGTTGTCACCAAGATAGCGGTTAGCGCAGTTCCAAGTTTTGAAAGTGCATAAGTCATGCCGCCAAGATTCATGGCAACTGAAGTTGCTCCTAAAATCGCAAAGTGCTTGGTGTCATTCACATCGTAAGTGAGCGCAACCTTCATGACCTTTGCCAAAACCAAAAGAATTAAAACCGCAGCAAATGCCCGAAAACTTACGCCTCCAACCCAGCCAAAAGTTTCAACGACTTTAGTGAGCCAAACAAACGACAGTCCCCAAAACATGAACGTCCAGAAATACATGTTTAGCTGGCGTGGAGTCACAACTTAACTCTATCGGCGTGGATAGCCACTTTCGAGATTAGATAACGAGTCAATCCTGTGAAGAACCAAGTGAATCAATGGCTGCAATCATCAGGTGCCAGAATTTGTCGACGTCCAACTCCATTGCAACGTCTACGTTTGCGCGTTGTCCTGTGGTGCCGTGCAGATCCACTACCGTGGCGCCCCTTGTAAGCTCACCGGTTAACTCAACTGATACTGGCGCTGAGACCAGTTTTGCGACCGACATGTCAATGATGATTGCTAATGCAACCGGGTCGTGAACCGGAGGATCTGGCATTGCGAAAACATCGCGGTAGGTATCAGCAAAGAACTTGAGTAGGTCGGCAATCGTGTGCGCGAGGTTGGTGTCTAACTTCGTAATTCGATCCAAGACTTCTGGTGTCGCTAAAGCCTGATGAGTAATGTTCAAGCCCGACATTATCAATGGCAGTCCGCTGCGAAGCACAATATCTGCAGCCTCTGGATCAGCCCAAATATTGAATTCAGCGTAAGGCGTCCAGTTACCTCGCTCGGTGCTACCGCCCATGAATGAAATGTGTTCTATTCGCTCGTGTAGCTCTGGATGAGCTTGGAGGAACATTGCAATGTTTGTCAGTGGACCGGTTGGAATCAAAGTGACTTTTCGATTGCAATTTCGAACCAAATCAGCGATTAATTCAACTGCTGTAAGTGGGCTTAATTCAAATGTCGGTTCTGGTAGCTCCGCTCCATCAAGTGCACTAACACCATGGATGGTCGGCGCAGCACTTGCTTTTCCTGCTAACGGATCATTGGCTCCCTTGCCAATTGGAGCTACGATGTTGGCCAGTGCGCAAATACGTTGGGCGTTGTAAGTGACTTTATCTAAAGATCCGTTTCCCGATACCGTCGTTATTCCGAGAAGCTCGATTGCTGGATTAGCTGCAGCCAGCAAGATAGCCATCGCATCATCGTGTCCTGGATCGCAATCTAAAATTATTGGTGTTGGCAAAGTCATGGTGCCATTCTGTCGCATTTTTACAATGCCAATGCCTCAGCAAGCAGATTATTCATCTCCGTAATTTCAACAGCCTGGGATGTCACGATGTTGTTTGCCAAGGTTTTTACATCTGAGTTTGCGCTGTTGGATACTTTGCCAGCCATTGCAATTGCGCCGTTGTGATGTGCAATCATGCCTGTCAGATAAAGAGCATCGAAAGCTGCATCTTTTGCAGACGCCAGCGCAATCATGTCGCTCTCGCTCATCATCCCGTCATCGCCCATTCCGTGGCTCATTCCGTGGCCCGACATATCAGACTGCCCAGCATCAGAGAGCAATTTCTTCATCAGGTTAATTTCTGGTTGTTGTGCGGCCTCAATCCGATTCGCTAAATCGATTACGCCAGCATTGCTGGTATTTTTGGATGCAAGTTTTGACATTTCAATTGCCTGTTCGTGATGCGGGATCATCATCTGTAAAAACATGATGTCAGCCGCTGATAACGAAGACTCACTGCCCATCGTGCCATTTCCCATCATGCTGTCCGCACTCTGGGAATTTGTTGGCGCAGAATTACTGTCGCCCGAGCAGGCCGAAAGAGAGAAAACTGCGATTGCACCTACTGCAAAGATTCGAAAAGACTTTTTGTTGGCAAATTGATTCATAATGTCAATTTAACTCAGCGTTCCCAATCCAGCGACTTTTACCGGACAAATAATATGGGTACCAATCTGTACAAGATTTATCCAGTATTGACTTCTTGTTCTCTGCAGCCCGTCACTGATTTGATGAGCCAATTCATCGCCGTTAAATCATTAATAGTCACTAGTTCCTAAAGCCTTGACTGTAGGGTTTTAGGAACTAGTCATTTCTGGAGAACAATTAATGTCATCGGGATCTAATTCTGTAACGCTAACCAGCGAAGAGCAGGCAATGCTCGATGGTTTGGATGGTCCAGCGGTTGCAATGTGCATGCGAATAATTGTTGGAGTGGCTCGGGCAAATGGAGCCGAAAAGTTGATTGAAATCGAATCTGTGCATGCAGATGGGACTTTGTATCACGGTGAAGCAGGCTTAGATTTCACTGAAAAATTGGTTGCACTTGGTGGCAAAGTAAAAGTAAAAACAACTACTAATGTTGGCTCACTAGATCTTTTGCATCCGAATCTAGTTCACGGTGATGAAACTTTGATGTCTCACGGTAGGCGTTTGATGGATGCACATATTGCGCTTGGTTGTGAGCCAACTTGGTCGTGTGCTCCATATCAAGCCGGACATCGACCAGCATTTGGCAGTCACGTTGCCTGGGCTGAATCAAATGCGATTGCATTTGTTAACTCAGTACTTGGTGCCCGCTCGGATCGCTATGGAGATTTCCTAGATCTTTCAGCTGCAGTTACCGGACGTGTTCCGTTCGGTGGCCTGCACCACGACGAGGCACGTAAGGCCGTTTTAGTTTTGGATTTTTCCGAGATTGATTCCAGAGTCTTTTCTGAAGATGCCGCGTGGGCAGCGTTAGGTGTCCTGCTTGGCAATCGGGCTGGCACCCGAGTCGCTGCCATGGTTGGTCTACCTGGTGATCTGGCTGATGGCGGTGTCACCGAAGACCGGCTCAAAGGCATGGGTGCTACTAGCGCCTCCGCCGGTGGTGTTGGGCTATTCCACGTAGTTGGAATTACTCCCGAGGCTCCAACTCTGGAAGTAATAGTTGCGCCAAATGCTGAGTACTTAACTATGACCACAGCAGATGTTCGAGAGGCAAGAGACAGTTTGAGTACCACCTCAAGTGACAAACTCGATGCCGTAAGTCTTGGCACCCCACACTTTTCGGTTGATGAGTTTCGAGCGTTGGCGGAAGTTATCGGTGATGGACCAAAGTTCGCTGAACAAATTGACTTCTACATCTCAACAAGTCGCGATGTGATGGCACGTTCCAAGGAACTGGGTTATCTTGATGTCTTTTTGGAAGCTGGTGGGCGCGTAGTTACCGACACATGCACTTACGTAACGCCAGTTCTGAATCGCAATGTTAAGAATGTTATGACCAATTCTGGTAAGTGGGCTTGGTACGCGCCAGGAAATTTAGGCATCGACACAGTACTGGGAAGTCTTTCAGAATGTGTAGCCTCAGCTCGGGCTGGCAAAGTTGTGCGAGATGAAAGTTTGTGGTCGTAATCATGGAAAAAGTTTTGACAGGTAAGGTTTCACACCCTGGCGTTGCTGAAGGTGAAGTTTTACTGCTGACTGAACCAGTTTCATTCTGGGGCGGCGTAGATCACCACGGCGAAATTATTGACGTCCATCACGCTCAACACAAAGCCAAAATGACAAACAAGGTTTTGGTAATGCCTTCAGGGCGCGGTTCTAGTTCCGCTACTGCAGTCTTAGCGGAGTTGATTAGAACTGGTGATGGACCGCTTGCGATCATAATGCTGCAATGTGACACCATACTGGTAATCGGAGCGTTGGTTTCGGCCGAAATTTATGGAATAAGCCTTCCCATTGTTGAACTTGAACAAGCTGAATACGACCAACTATCGGACGGCATGCAGGTAATGGTTGATGCAAATTCGGATCACCACATCGCTACCATAACGATTTAGTTTTGCTGAATTCGAAATGTCTGATTCTGGATAGAATTGTCATGGGTCAAGCAGAAAGCAAGCCATGTCCAAAGTTACGGATTTCTTTATACCGCGAAATGTCGCTGGCAAAAAAGTCACACTCGTCGACATTGTAAATGCGCCGTATTTTCGGCTCGCAACTCTTACTACGATTGCCGGCACTCTGGCATACTTCATTGGCGCAAACCTTCCAATGGTCTCAGGTGTCTCAGCCTCTATCACGGCAGTAATTTCAGTACGGCATACCTTTCATGACTCGATCAAAGAAAGTTTCTTCCAAGTACTCGGTGTAGTTATCGGTGGCACTGTGGCCTTTGCAGCCATGAAGTTGGTTGGCTTTAACTCGGTAGTGGTGATGCTGGCAATCTTTACTTGCTTTGTTACTGCTCGCCTATTGAAACTTGGTGAAGAAGGTGCGATCGCAATTGCTGTCACTGTGATTTTGGTAGTTGGGCCAAATGTAACAGCCAGCACAATTGAGCAACGCTTTTTTGGTGTGCTACTTGGTGCAACTCTGGCAATGGTTGCTTCATACTTTGTCCGAAATGGATCGCCGCAAGACCGCGCCCTCAAGGCTGGCATTGAACAATCTTTTGCGATGTCGGCATTACTTAACGCGATCGCAAAGGCCTTGACCGAAAATGACGGTACGGTCGATCCAAAAATCGCTAGTCGCTGGCTGGCCCGGGCTGAATTCATCTCAAATGAAATTGATGAAATTAAAGCCAATGCCGAATCAGCTTTAGCAGGTTCAGCTTGGTCCCCGGCTATCGATTACGTCGAAGCAAAAGCTGTTGTTGAGCAAATCGAATTGACTGAGGCTACCGCTGACACGGTACTAAACATTTGTCGCGAGCTCGTGCTAACTTCTGGCAGTTCGCAGCAATTGCCAGCTTTGTTGGCTGCGGCTTTGGCTGGAGTGCTGAGCGCTACCGCCGAAGTTATTTCTGATCAAGCTGAAATTGCTGAAGACTCTCCCGCTGATGTGCAGCATGAGGATCTCGAAGACTGGCAAGACCAGCGCAAGAAAGCGATCAAGGAGTTACGAAATCTGGACGAAACTCAACCGATGTTGATCGGTGGGTCGATTTTGCGCGATGCCGAAAAAATCACTGAGATTCTCAGTGATTAAATTCTTATTTGTTTAGAGGCCTGATCTATAAGACTGGCGCAAAAATAAGTGGTCGAGACATTATTGCTTTGGCTTGGGCATCACTAATTCCCCATAGCGAAAGTGCGATTCCAAGCGCTGCCTCAGCTTGTGCTGGCGAGAGTTTGCCTGTTACGTGCACACCTATCAATAACCCAGTAACACCGTAAGCCATTAACATCACTCGCTTGTCAAAGTCATCCGCCAACAGCTCGCCCCGTTTAGCCAATTCTTTGAAAACTTGGGTGGCATCCGCCTGCACAGCCTCGATTAGAAATGACGGTTTTTCCAATGTATTGCGCAGAATTTGTGCAAAGAATGGATGAGTTTTCTTGGTCCAAAAGAGCTTGCGAGCAGTGTCGATAACTTCTTCGAGATTTCTTCCCTGGGGTACGCCGTTATAGGCCCAAACAACCCACTCGAGCCAGATTTGTTCTAGAGCTTCCTTAAAGAGGACTTCCTTGTTTGGAAAATATTTGTACAAAGTTGTGGGCGATACCTCGGCATGTTTTGCCAAATCATCCATGGTTGCACTTGGCCCAATTGAAGCCAAAACTTCTTGCGCGGACTTAATCAACGCAGCTCGGTTTCGCGCTACATATGCGGCTTGCCGGCCACCAGGCACTGCTACTGCCTGTTTTTTAGCTGCCATGCCCTCATAATAACCCTCGATCCCACGAGTAAAGGGAATTATCAATACTTAGATAAAAAGAAAAGACACCCGAAGGTGTCTTTTCTTTTTAGTAGCGGGGACAGGATTTGAACCTGTGACCTCTGGGTTATGAGCCCAGCGAGCTACCGAGCTGCTCCACCCCGCGTCGGTTCGTTAAGGATACGCGAGGATTCCAGCCCAACCAAATCGCTAACTTGTTGGTTGACTCGCAGATGGCGCAGGAGTAGCAACTGGAGACGGTGTAGGCATTGGTGCCAGACTCTCTCCCGCTATCTGACTTCCCGCAGTCGTCGCGCGGTCTAGTGCCTCAGAAAGTCGATCCTGCGCCGCACCATAAGCCGCGAAGTCACCAGCAGCTAGGGCTGCTACTCCGTCGGTGTAGGCCTTGTTGGCGTCAATGATTGCCTTTGCAAGATCTTGCTCAGGCGTTGTAACTGGAACTTCCGGAGCTGACGGATCAACTGGATCAACTGGGATCGTGGTTTGCCCAGTGAATACCTTCTTAAGCGCAGTCTCTAAATCGTCTTCAAAGGCAACCTTAGAGCCGAATGAAACAAGTACCTTTCGAAGCAGTGGATACCCACCACCTTGAGATGCTCGGACATAGACCGGTTCAAAGTAGAGCAATCCACCACCGACTGGCAAGGAAAGCAAGTTTCCAAGCACTACATCCGAACCGCCGCTTCGCAACAAGGAAAGCTGCTTTGCCACTTCTGGATCAGATTCAAAGTTGTTCTGAACTTGGCGCGGACCTGGAATCGTCGTATTTCGAGGCAACTGTAAAACTCGAATCGTTCCGTAGTCATCACCAGCATCAGCGTTAACTGACATAAACGCTGCCAAGGTTTGACGCTTGGTAGGCGCGTAAGTAGTGGTCAAAGAAAAGCTTGGCGCTTTTTGATCTGGCATCTGAAGCGTTAAGTAGTAAGGCGGCTGTGCTTGCCCAACTGTTGGCTTAGTTGGATCTTCTGGAACAATCCAGAAATCCTGGCCAGAGTAAAACGCTTGCGGATCTCCAACGTGATACTTAGCTAGTACGTCGCGTTGAACTTTGAACATGTCTTCTGGGTAACGAATGTGATCCAAAACTCCAGATGGAATTGCAGACTTAGGCTGAACTACACCAGGGAAGGCCTTGCTCCAAGTTTGTAAAATTGGATCTTTTTCATCCCAGGCATAAATGTTTACTGATCCGTCATATGCATCCACAGTCGCCTTCACGGCATTGCGAATGTAAGTGATGTTTCCGGCACTAAGAGGAATTGATTCGAATTGAGTATTCACAGAATCTGCTGTTGCATCTCGCAATGAAATTCGAGCTGCGTATGGGAATTCATTTGTGGTTGTGTAACCATCAACAATCCATTGCACCTTGCCATCAACAACAGCCGGATAAGGGTCCCCATCCAGCGTCAACCAAGGGGCTACCTTTGCGACGCGAGTCTTTGGATCGCGATCGTAGAGAATCTTTGAATCTGGGCCAATTTGATTGGAGAGCAAAATGTTGGTTTCTTGGTAATTCAATGCAAAAATTGCGCGCTGAATCATGTTGCCAATTGCAACACCGCCAGTTCCAGAGTATGTGTTGTTGGTTTGGCCATTAGCACTCTTGTCATCTGGGAAATCAAGTTCTAGAGGTGGCTGACTGCCATCGCTGCCAACAATTGAATAAGTCGGCGATTGCTCACCGAAGTAGACCCGCGGCTGATCAATGTCTAGCTTGCCTGATGGCGGAATGTTGCTTTCGGCAAACTTAGGTGCGCCGTCAGCTTCAGAAGTGTTTTCGTATGCAGACACAACTCCGTAACCATGGGTAAACACCATGTGGTCGTTGAACCAATTTCGTTGATCATCGGCTAAGCCATCAAGATTTACTTCACGAACTGCAATTACAGTTCCGCGCTTAACTCCATCGATCAGATACCGATCCACATCAAGGGTGTCTGGGAATGCATAGAAACCGCGGATCTGTTGTAGTTGGCTAAACGTTGGGGAATTCAGAGCTGGATCTAGAATTCGAATGTTAGACAGTGTTCCAGCGTCTTTTGCCAGCGAAGCTAGTGAAGGATTATCAATTGCTGCATAGTCTGTGAACTGCACGTCTTCCAGACCGTAGGAAGACAAAGTTGAATCAATATTTCGCTGGATGTAAGGCGCTTCACGCTGAAGTTCTGAAGGCTTGACCTGGAACTGCTGAACAAAAGCTGGATACAAGCCACCGATAACTAATGAAGCTCCGAGCATTGCCCCAAAGGCGATAAACGGTACCGACCAACCTTTGCGAAAGATAGACACGAAGAAAAGTACCGATGTAACTATCGCGATGTAAGTCAAAATTGTTTTGGCTGGAACTACAGCGTTTACATCTGTGTACTTCAGGCCAGTGATCAAAGAGTCAGACTTGGTTGCCAGCGAATACTTATCGATCGAATAAGCACCAGCCTTTAACAATGCCAGGGTCCCCAAGAAGAACATCAGGTGTCGACGAGCTGAATCCGTTGACTGCGAAATACTTGTTCGCAAACCACCGTAGATGTAGTGAATGACAATGTTCACCATTAACGAGACGATCAGGATAGTAAATCCAAATCCTAGGAAAAATCTAAGGAACGGCAGTTCAAAAGCATAAAACGAAATATCTAAACCAAACTGTGGATCAGTTTGACCAAAAGGTGTGGAATTACGCCACAACATAAATGTTTTCCATTGACTTGAGGCCGACAATCCGGTTAAAACACCGAACGCGATGGGACCAATGAGAAATACAATCCGGCGAAATGGATCCAGGCTTTCCCGATATTTCTGTAGGGCAAATTCCTCTGGTGTTGCAGGCAAGTTAATTGGGCGAGATCGATGCGCCAACGTAGCTGAGCCCCAAATGCTAAGAGCTGTCAAAAGAGCAAATGCAAAAAACAGGACTGCCTTAATAACTAGTTGCTGGGTGTACACATCTGTGCGACCAACCGACCCGTACCACTGCCAGTCGGTATAAAAACCAGCAAATATCGAAAACGCGACAAAGAGGCCGGCTAGAACCGAAAGCGTTATTGCTAGAGGGCTACGACGGGGGCGTTCCAAATTTATACTCACTTAAATACCTTACGTTGAAAAATCGCATTCCACATACGACAGACTTACCCTATGGATTTAGCCTCAAACCTTGAGCCCCTTGTGCGGGAAGTTGAAGACCACGTAGCCAGCGCAGGGTGGGATCAGCCAGTTCGCCTTTTCGCCCTGGTGCCTACCGCAAACCTGCTTTCGGCTAACCCCGATTTGGCAAGTGAACTAGGAATTTCTTCAGACATGCCTCTTACTTCAGTTGAGCAAGAAATTGAAGACACTCTCGAGCTTGATGAACTCCTTGCCACTATCGCCTGGCCTGAAGATGTCGCTGGAGCCATCGTGGTACTCGAACGAATCGTGCTGCCACCTTCGGCCGAATCAGATCTCCCGTCCAATGATGATTCCGCACTTGTACAAGCCGCATCGGATCATCCCGAGCGTCGAGACGTGCGAATTGTTAGTGCAGTCCTGCGCACCGGTCAAAACTTAAATGCGTTGCGATACCGAACCCATGATTCGGCAGATGCAGTTGCAGTCGCGCCGAATTTAGTTGCTCGACTAAATGACGCTGTGGCATCAACATTTACGGATTAAATAATTCGACACGTTGAATCAAGGTTGTTCGCCAAGGTTTAGTGGTGTGCCAATTTGGCGAAGCGCACCGGTGCCACCAACAACGTTAACCACATTGAATCCTTGTTCTTCTAGGAACTTGCCAGCCTGTCCAGATCTGCCACCAACTTCGCAAATCAGGTAATGAGTTATCGACTTATCGATTTCGGTCTGTCGAACTGGAATCGTTGAAAGCGGAATATGAATTGCGCCTGGAATGTGTCCTGAAATGTATTCATCATATTCTCGAACATCAATAACTGACACGTTCTTATAAATTGCTAACAATTCGATAGCTGAAATTTCATTCATGATGCCCTGCCTTCTTCTGTGGTTTGTAGTCTATTTCACGCACGAGTTAACATCTTTGCCCGAGTTGAACGCTTCGATTGCCACCATCGCTTCCGCAAGTGTCTTCACAGCGGCAACGGTGAGTCCATCTGGAACATGTCCAATAACTTCATCACAATTACCCTGCGGAGCTAGGAAAAGCACAGCTCCGGCATCTCGGGCACCAATTAGCTTTAATTGAATCCCACCAATGTTGCCGACATTGCCTTCTGGATCAATGGTTCCAGTTCCTGCGATGATTTTGCCTTGAGTCAATGCGCCAGGCGTTAACTTGTCAATGATTGCGATCGCGAACATTGTGCCTGCGCTTGGTCCACCAACACCAGTAACGCCAAACTTAATTTCAAATTCAGCTGAATAACTTATGTCGATTCCGATTCCAACGTAAGCAATCGTGGATTCATCTTTCTCAGTAGCTGGATCATCTTCGCGCGGGCTGGAAGTGACAATTACATCAAGTTTGGCGTCACCACGAACTACAGAAAAAGTTAAATCGGTTCCGATTGGTTTGGATGTAACTGCATCAACTACCTGCTCTGGAGTTTTCATTGACACGCCATCAACTTCAAGAATTTCATCTCCGGCACGTAACTTGTCTTGAGCAGGGGTATCTTGGCCAACACTTGTAATCATCACTTTTTCGTAAACTGGCTGGTCCAAGTAATCCATTGCAGCCGCAATTGCATAGCTTTGTGAAGTGCTGAATGACTTTACGTTCCTTGCGGCATTCTTCTCCTCGGTTTCCCCTTCTGGGTAAACCGATTCTCGCGGCACTACCCGCCGATCTGGGCTAATCCAACCCCAGATTGCCTGAAACATGTCCAATCCCTGCTCCGGTCCCCCGTATTCGCTGACCGTCGTCATATTTAGTTCACCCTCAGTTGGGTAAGTCTGGGTACCAGATATTGAAATCAGTTCAATATCTTTTATCTCACCAATCGTGTTGAACACCGGTCCGGGCGTAGTCATCACATATGGAACTGGAATAAACATCGCAGCAGCAAGCAGGATCAAAAGTGACCACGTGAGAGTTGGTCTTACCTTTTTACGCATTCAAGGCCGTTTCGGTTGGAGGAGAGAAAGTTTCTAGACTTACAGCGTACGTGAACACCTGGGCTGTTCGCCGTGGGCTAGATCCAAAATGATTTGCGCAGGCTATTGCTGGGCATACCCTTGACTGTAATCGAAGCATTTGGCCCTCAGTGCAAGAAGAGAAGCAGGAAAAATGACCATGCCTTTTGGTTTCGCCCCTGGTGGCGACGACAATAACGAGTTAGCCGACATGCTGGAAAACATGGGTCGCATGCTTCGCAATGGTGGCGACCCATCTGGTGGCTCCGTTAACTGGACGAGTGCGCACACTGCTTCAGATCAAGAATTGAAAAAATCCGGTGATCCTGCGATCAATGAATCTGATACTGAAAAGCTTCGAGCTGCAGCAGACTTGGCAGACTTGTGGCTAAATGATGCAACCACTATTCCAAGTGCCGGTCACACGATTAACGGCGTCACGCGCACGCAGTGGCTGGCGTCAACTTTTGATTCCTGGAAAGTTGTGGTGCAACCTGTTGCAGACGCAATGTCGGGCGTGATGACAGGAATGATGCCATCAGGCAACGACACTGGAACCATCAACATTCCGGATGAGTTACTTTCAAGCCTGCCCGATGAACTAGCGGCAAACTTACGTGAGACTTTGGCTTCACCGGACTTTGCTGCGATCACAGGACCACTAATGGCTATGGCAAAGTCGATGGGCGCGACGATGTTCGGTACCCAATTTGGTCAAGCTCTCGGGCAAATGACAACTGAAGTATTGGGTAACTCTGATGTTGGCATTCCACTTAATGCCTCGGGTAGGCCAGGTTTGGTGATTACAAATACCAATGCATTTATTCAAGGTCTATCAATTGACGAGACTGAGGCAAGGCTCTACATCACTCTGCGTGAACTCGCGCATCAAAGACTGTTTACTGCTGCTCCTTGGATTCAGTCACAACTGATGGCCGCAATTTCTGACTATGCAAGAGGCGTGAAGATCGATACCAGCGCAATCGAAGAAGCCATGACCCAAATCGACCCAACAAATCCAGACAGCATCAATAACATGATGACCTCTTCACTGTTTGAACCAACCCAAACACCAGAACAGGTTGCTGCACTTACTCGGATTGAACTGCTTCTGGCGCTTATTGAAGGCTGGGTCACTGTCGTAGTAACAGAAGCTGCCGGAACTCGACTGCAATCGGCTGTGGCGCTTGAGGAAGTCTTTAGGCGCCGCCGCGCCGCTGGTGGCCCAGCCGAAAAAGTATTTGGTGGACTAATTGGACTAGAGATGCGACCTAGGCGAATGCGGGAAGCTGCCGCGCTATGGCAACGGCTAGCTGAAACCCAGGGCATTGCCGCCAGGGACCTACTTTGGTCTCATCCAGACTTATTGCCGCGTGACTCAGACATCGATGACATTGATGCATTTCTGGCAACGGGAAGTGAAGATCTGATGGCGGAACTAAATAAAGCAATTGAATCTTCGAAAGAGGATCCGCAGAAAGATTCTTAAGTTACTAATCTATTCGATCCCAATCATGAGTTACTCGGGTTTGGAATATTGTTGCGCGTGCGAATACCCGTCAAGGAAGGCCTTCGCTTTTTCGTGCTGAGGAAATTTGTTCATTAATTCATAAAATGCTGGGCTGTGATCAGTGACTAGCAAATGAATTAACTCATGAACAATCACTGAATCAATTACATAGCTGGGCATCCGATGCAATCGATGCGACAGCCGAATGGTTCCTTCGTCTGGTGTACACGAACCCCATCGGGAATTTTGATTGGTTACCCAACGTATGCTGACTGGAACTTTATGGGTTTCAAAAAGATCTTGTTCTAAGTACTTGCGAGATAGCTCGCGGGCTCGGTGCTCTAATGATTGCTGCGAACTCGTACGCTCATCTCGGTCATCAAGGCGATTCACCAACTCAGCAACGTAAACATCAATATCTCGCTGAGCCATTCTGGTTGGAACCGTTACCACGGTTTTTTCATTGTCGCGGTAAGCAGTTACATTTCGCTTCGCCCGCTTGCTACGCCTTATTAGCACTTTCGCTAAATCAGTTCGTTGATAAACGAACTCCGCTACATCATCTTCAACTGGGTTGTTTTTATTCGCACCAAATTCGTCTTCTGAATCGAAGAGCGACGCCTGATTTTGAATGCTCACAATCGTCAAGGCTAGTCCACGCGACTGCGAAAAAGATGAAGCTCTCGAGCCGCGTGCTCAAACATTCGCCTTCCCCTTGCGAATGTCGGCTCGTTATCTCGAGAGCTTCAACTCGTGAAATTTACGCGCAATTAACCTGATGGCGCAACGTCATTGCGAAAGTTTAGATTTTTGCTGTGGACAAGTCTGGGGACTAACTGGGGATAGTTGCCGACTTAACTGGGGATTACTCGTGAACAACTTGGGGATAGCTTGATTGTGACTGCGTGAATATAGTCATTGATCAGGCATTATGTTGTCCACTAGATGTGGAAAGAAAAAAACCTTCATCCACATCATAGGTTTTGGGCAACTTTATACTTTTTGTCCGCAATTTTGGCACGTAAGTTTTAGCAAATTTAATGCGATGTTCAGCAGACATAAAGAGAGCAGGCCTTTTCTAACACAGCCTCTGATGCAATTGCATTTAACACAATCGAATTGTGGAGGGTTAGTTTCTTGCACAAGGTGCAGTCTGCAAACTGCTGGAATGAAAATCACCAATCCCAAGTTAGCGCCGGGCGTGCGGCTTTATGAACGCAGTCCAGCAGAGATTCAAATTGGCATCAACCCGCACTCAGCAATCGTTGTTGACAAGAAGGTTGGCGAAACCATTCGAAGACTCCTGACTGGAGCACATTCTGTTTCTGATGTTTGCAATCAGTTAGCTTTAGAAGGACACGACCTGCAGTCCAGTGAGAATTTTATCAATACTCTGATTGAGCTCGGCCTTGTTGAACCTGGTCCGATATCTGCAACTTACGATCAACAAAATCCAGTAAGCGAAATCCAGCGCTTAAACCTATTGCGGGAAACTAATGGGGATCTCGATTTAATCAATCAAAGAATTGGATGTGAGATTTCGATCCGTGGTGCAAGCCGCCTTGGAATGACCGTGTGCCTACTCTTGGCAAGTGCCGGTTATCCCAACATCACGGTGCACGATTCAACTTTGGTCAGTGAATCCGACTTAACTCCTTGGGGCGCTTCTCGGCTTGATCTTGGAATTCGTCGAGACACTGTGGCAAAGACTCTTGTTGAGCGGATGATTCGAGGAGCATCCGCTCACAAAAATTCGTTACGCTTTCGAGCAAATCGAAAAATCGAAATTTTATTGCCCGATCAGCGTGCAGATTTTCCATGGATTTCTGCAACTAGCGCAGACCAACTAGTTGCTACCGACACCCCTCACCTCTTTGCCACAACAAGTTCGAACCTCAGTGTCATCAGTTCGATAATTCAACCTGGCGAAACTCCATGTCTTCGCTGCTTACACCTGCATCAATGCGATCAAGATCCGGGATGGCCCTTAATTGACTTACAGGTCTCGCGAAATCCAGTTATCGATAGTGCAAACATTTCGCTGATCTTGAAAACTGCAGTCGAGGTAGTCCATATCGTTTCAGGATGGGTCGATTCTGCAGATATCAATGGTTCACATGTCATTAGATTGGGAAACGCCCTTAATTCACTTGAGACCTATCCCACGTTCTTTCATCCGTCCTGCGGATGCCGATGGGACCTAACTGCCTGACAATTAGGTGTGAGCGATTTATCCCAAAGTGGCCTGACCCGAAGTGCTCGAATTGCAGCATTGCCATTACGGCATGTTGGTCGACGCGCAGTAGGCCTAGGAAAGCGCCTCGGGGGTATGTCCGCAGAAGATGCCACTGCGCAGGCACAGGCCAAAACCGCCGAGCAAATCTTCAGTGTCCTTGGCGAACTCAAAGGCGGCGCCATGAAGCTCGGACAAGCCCTGAGCGTCTTTGAATCAGTCCTGCCAGATGATGTTGCTGCGCCTTACCGCGAATCACTTACAAAACTCCAAGACTCGGCTCCGCCGATGGCGATTGAATCAGTACACCAAGTTCTTCGCGAATCCCTCGGGGATAACTGGCGCGAACGATTTACCTCTTTTGACGATGAGCCAGCCGCGGCAGCCTCGATTGGGCAAGTTCATCGTGCGGTTTGGCACGATGGCCGCGACGTTGCAGTGAAGATTCAATACCCCGGGGCATCAGGTGCCCTGCTTGCCGACTTGCAGCAACTATCACGATTCGGACGCTTGTTCGCGGGATTCTTTCCAGGTGTTGATGTTCGAGCAATTTTGCGCGAGCTCACCGATTGTGTAGCCGAAGAACTTGATTACCTGCATGAATCTAAAGTTCAGCGAAAGTTTGCGGTTGGGTTTGATGGTCACCCTGATTACTTCATCCCACATGTTTTAGCGGCTGCAGAAAATGTCATTGTCACCGAATGGGTTGAAGGTAAGTCTCTTGCGCGCCTGATTGAAACAGGTACTCAAGAAGAACGTGATCACTTCGGAAAGATGTATTTACGATTCTTGCTTTCTGGACCAAGCCAAGTTGGGCTTTTGCACGCAGATCCACACCCTGGAAACTTTAAAGTTATGCCCGATGGCAGACTTGCGATTCTCGATTTTGGAGCAACTGCAGAACTTCCCGATGGCCTGCCACCAGCAATGGGAACCTTGCTCAAGATTGCTCTCGTTGGCGACTCCGAATCAGTAGTAGCTGGACTCCGCGAAGAAGGCTTTATCAGGCCGGGAATTGAATTGAATCCGCAGTCGCTGCTTGACTATCTTGGTCCGTTCACTGAACCAGCCCAAGTTCCAGTTTTCAAGCACAGTCGGGATTGGATTCGCGAACAATTCGAACGCACTAGCGACCCACGAAATGCAGACTGGTCGATCGGGATGAAAATCAACCTGCCGCCCAACTACGTAATGATCCACCGAGTTTGGTTAGGTAGCATCGGCGTCTTATGCCAGTTGGAATCAGAGTTTTCGGTGCGTGATGAATTCTCGCAGTGGGTACCTGGATTTGCGGAAGAAGTAACGAGCTAGAACTTCAAGTCACGCAGCAAGGTTGATTGTTCGCGGTAGCCCTTGCCATCGGTATGACGGGATTTGGCCCACGAGATATTTAAATGAGTTTTAGCACGCGTCATAGCAACGTATAGAAGTCTTCGCTCTTCATTGAATTCAACGGCAGTAGTTGCATGAGAAATTGGAAGCAGGCCCTCACTAACTCCGGCAACGAATACAGCTTCCCATTCCAAGCCCTTGGCGGCGTGAATCGAAGCTAACGTTACTGCGTTTGCACTCGGGGCAAATTCCATTTCGCTTCGTCGATCTAGGGACTTAACAAAATCTGGGAGCTGCGCTGTTGCATCCTTACTTTGCAGTTCGTCAGCCAAGTCAACAATCGTGTTAAGTGACTCCCAAGTTTCACGAGCTGCTCGCCCACTGTCGGGTGCTTGGGCTCTCCAGCCAACGGAACCCAAAATGTCTCGAACTGTTTGAGTCATTGGCTTAGTTCCGGTTACGTGTAATCCAGCTCGCAGATGTAGGAGTGCATTTTTTACCTCGGCTCGCTCAAAAAATCGCTCAGCGCCACGCAACGAGATTGGTATTCCTAAAGCGCTTAACTCAGCTTCAAAAATTTCCGACTGACTATTGATTCGATACAAAACCGAGATGTCTCTCGGTGTGATTCCGTTAGCGATCAGTTCTATGATCTGCTTTCCAATTAGCTTTGCTTCTTCTTCATCGTTTGCGTATGCAGTCACGGAAACCGCAGGTCCTTTGCCGCGCTGTGAAACCAGGCGAACCGGGCTGGTTGCATCTTTAGCTAGCACTTGGTTTGCTACCGCAATAATCGGTTCAGTGCTTCGATAAGAGTGGCTCAACTGAAAATCTTGAGTTCGAGCAAAGTGGGATTTGAAATCAATCAAGTACTTCGAGGTAGCTCCAGAGAATGAGTAAATTGTTTGCGCTGGATCACCAACTACGCAAACATCATCACGTTCACCGAGCCAGAGATTTAGCAATTCAAATTGGACTGGGCTAACATCCTGAAATTCATCAACTGTGAAGTGGCGATATTGTTTACGAACTGCGTTTGCCATCTCGGGATAGTTTTCCATCATTGCTGTGGTCAGCAAAAGAACGTCTTCGAAATCCATGGCATGCGCTTCATCAAGGCGAGTTAGGTAAGCCTCAAAAACTTTTGATACCTTTTCAATGGTGAGATCCCCGCTCAGATCTCGCCTGACTTCCACAGCTTTTTCTCGATAAGCATCCGGGGACAAGATGTTGACTTTTGCCCATTCAATCTCGGCCGAAATATCTCGAATTGAATCCTTGTCATTTGCAACCCGACAAAGCGTTGCGGCGTCAGCCACAAAGCGAAATTTGCTGGGCATTAAATCCGGAAGACTTGAATTGAAAAACTGTGGATAAAAGAATCTAAGTTGACGTAGCGCCGCACTGTGAAAAGTTCGGACCTGAACACCTGATACGCCAAGTTCCCCAAGGCGATTTCGTAGCTCGCCAGCTGCTCTAGTTGTGAATGTTACAGCTAAAGTTTGGCTTGGATCGTGGACGCCACTTGCGACTGCATGCGCAATGCGATGTGTGATGGTTCGGGTTTTACCGGTCCCGGCTCCAGCGAAAATTGCAACTGGCCCAGATACGCATTCCGCCGCAGCGCGCTGCTGGTCATCAAGGGCGTCAAGAATGTCGGGCACTGCCCTATTGTGCCAAGCCCCCACGACAACTTGTACGGGACACTGGAGGAACTGTCAGGAACCCACAGGGTTACAGTCCCAGCAGGGACTTGACCTCACCAATGCTTGGGTTGGTTCGTGTCGAGCCATCTGGGAATACCAGCGTTGGCACAACAGCATTGCCACCATTTACACCCATTACAAAGTCAGCTGCACTCTGATCTTGTTCGATGTCAATCTCGTTGTATTCGATGCCTTCACGGCCCATTTGAGCTTTCAAGCGTTGGCAATATCCGCACCACGGGGTGCTGTACATGGTTACCTTTTCACTCATCACGTCTCCAAACTCGTTTAGCAAGAACTTAACTTTTAACTTCGACACCACTGAATAGGGATGTCTTCACCGTACCAAGATTGGATTAATCTAAATGCGATAGACACCGGGTTGGGAAGTTTTAAGGTTTGCGCATTGCAGGCAGCCGCTAGTTCATCTCGTGAGAACCATTGCACTTCTGTCATTTCTTCATCATGCATTTCAACTTCAGTACTTGTTGCAATCGCGCGGTAAGCGAGCATCAATGAGGCTGGAAATGGCCATGGTTGTGATCCCATGTATCGCAAGGACTGCAGGTCAACATGGATTCCAGATTCTTCGTAAACCTCGCGAATAACTGCCGCTTCGCAAGACTCGCCCGCTTCAACGAATCCAGCCAAAGTGGATAGCCAGCCTTCTGGCCATTCCCGACGTCGACCCAACAAAATTCTTCCAGCCAAATCTTCAACTGCAACAATCATCGCCGGCTCGGTACGTGGGTAGTGCTCGGAATCATGAACATTGCATTTGCGTGACCAGCCGGCCATAGCCACATCTGTCTTTGCACCGCACTTAGGACAGAACTGGTGCCCTTCATGCCACGCCGCAAGTGCAACAGCCGCTGTCGCAAGGCCTACATCCATTGCCGAGAGTGCCGCACCAACGTCCCGCAAGCTAGCCCAATTCACATCCGTTAATCCGATGTCGTCTTCCATGATTGCGATGTACGTATGATCCTCATCGGCACCTAAAAACAAGGCAACTTGCTTGGCTGCTTCATGTGGCATTTGCAGTGACCAAGGCTTTACCCAGACAATCGACAATTCATCCGTAACAGGAATGTTTCGATCGTGTAGAACTAAAACTCTGGTGTTATCTGCAACCCAAGCTTCTTCAAACCATTGTGGATTAGTTCGTAATTCAGCCAGACGATCAACAGTGAATCGCGCTAATGGCAAATCATTCATCAAAGTGTCCACAACTAGCGATCATACGCGCTTGCCAATAGTCTGCAGATATGAGAGTTGCAACCTGGAACTTGCTACATGGAATCCCACTTCTCGACCCACTAAATGTGCCTAACTTGGCACAGGTTGCCAGTTCAATTTCTGCAGATCTAATTGGATTGCAAGAAGTAGACAGACAACAATCGCGCAGCAACTTCGAACACCAGACTGAGACGGTGGCCAATGCATTGGGGCTTCCTTACTGGGTTTATTCACCATCAGTGACCGGCACACCAGGTGAAGCTTGGGAAGGTGCCACTGACTCTCACATTCACTCGCACGAGCACCAAGCATCAGATTCAGAACACAATCAGCCGCATTATGGCATTGGCTTAGCTTCGAGATTTCCATTAACAAACATTGAGGTTGTCAGGTTTAACCCAGCGCCATTTTCACTTCCATTGCTGGTGCCGAGCGAACCTCGCCCACGACTTATGAAAGTAGCGGATGAACCCCGCCTAGCAATCATTGCTGATGTAGAAACACCACTCGGAATGTTTACGGTTGCCAATACTCATTTAAGTTTCGTGCCTGGCTATAACGTTAAGCAACTACGGAAACTTACAAAGCATCTTGGCGATCGTCCCAATCCCATATTTATTCTGGGCGACTTCAACTTGCCTGGAAAGATTGCAAATTTGGTTTCAAGATGGGATTCGCTGGCAACTTTGCCAACCTATCCAACTTTTAATCCGCGAATTCAGTTTGATCACATCATTTCTAAAGGATTAAATGATGAGACAATTCAGCGCGCTAGAAAATCGGCTGAAGTGATGCCGCTAGCAATCAGCGATCATTGCGCGCTAGTCGTTGAAATTACAAAATAAGTTCAGCTAGTTCATCGCGTGATAGCAAACTCGGTGGCATAGTTACCACTTGATCAGATACGTAGTAGAAAGCAGCCTGAATCTGTTCTGGATCAACACCCAAAGTCGCAGCCGCTGCCTGACGATAAATGCTTAGCTGCAAATCTTTTGCTGAACCTGGTTTTCCAGTTTTCCAGTCAACTACTAACCAGCGATCACTTGCTTCCGGATCTTCTAGTGTGCCGGCGAACAGGGCGTCTAATCGGCCACGTAACGTGCGGCCGCCTAGGACCAAAGCAAATGGCAGCTCAAGTGAAGCCGGAGTTCTATTAGCAAATGGTCCTGATTCGAATGCGGATTTAAGAGCTTGAAGTTGCTGATCTGAGTAGATTTCATCATCCATCGCACCTACGAGTGTTTCAGTGTCAATCAAAGTTCTGCTGCCATAGAAAGTTTCAACCCAAGAGTGAAAATTGGTTCCACGATCGGCTGAGCTTGATGGCTGTCGTGGCATTGGCCTCACCAACGACTTTAAGAAAACTTCTTCATCAGTGTTCAAATTGATTAACTGACTTGCGGATAATGAGCTAGGCAAGCGCACCAATCTTTCAGTCGATTCAAACCTACGTGACTGTAGAACCAACGCGTCAATGTCTTGCTGCCATGACCTAACCAGGCTTATCTCTTCGTCACTTAATCCGGATTCGTCATGCAATTTGACTGCAGCTGACTTAACTAGGTTGGCATCCCGTTGAATTTGCAATTGCTTTGCAGGATTGACTTGCTCCGGCCAAGACAGATACTGAACATCTGAGAGCAAAGGGTTTGTTGCATCATCATCAGGCGCTGGTGTCCAAACATCAGGGTTTGTAGCATCATCATGCAAGTTGATTAGAAAGTCACTTGGACCACGCAGTCTGGATTGGGTAGGGCCCCACCATGATCCACTCGCAATGACTTTTTGCTCCGCTCTAGTGATTGCAACATAAGCAAGTCGACGCTCGTCAATGGTTGCAAGTTCACCTGCAGCACTAGTGAAGGCCTTAAAGTCCACACCGCGGGGACCCGTTGGGCCTGGGAAATCTGGTAACAATGGGTTGATCGGAGCGCCAAGTGAATCAGTTGGGATTCGGAAGGCATTTTTTGGCCAATGTCTATCTTTGGGAGTTGACGGAAAAACTCCAACAGTGAGATCAGGCACTACGACAGTTGGAAATTCCAGACCTTTTGATTTGTGAATCGACATAACAATTACTGCGTTGTCACTGAGTGTGACATCTGCCTCAACAAGGGAATTAAACCTTTGACCAGTTCGTAAATATTCCAAGAATGCCGCAACGCTGGAGTCACCTTCGAGATTTCTAAAGTTGCCGGCTAAGTCAATAAGTGCGGCGAGGCGATCAAAGTGGGTAGATCCCTCTGGGGAATTCAACACCATAGCTTCGATGCCAATTCCAGTTACCCGAATAATTCTCGAAATCAAGTCAATTGCAGATTCGTTGCAAAACCTTCGTAACGTTCGAAGTTGGCTTGCGAGTTCAATTAGTCGAATTCTTGCCTCAGGCGAATAAGGTAACGACTCATTTTCGCCAACAAGTTCTAGGGCATCGAGCAAACTTACGCGCTGAGATTTGTCGACCGCAGAAACAATGTGATCTAACTGGACGTCAATTGGCATTTCTGGAGTTACGTCTATTCGAACGAGATCCGATGCATGTTTCCCTAAAACTGCAAGATCCCGTGGTCCAATCTGCCAACGCGGGCTCAACATAATTCTCGCTAATGCTGAATTTGCCGTTGGGTCATGAATAGCTTCTAGGTAACTAATCACCTCACGAACTTCGGGTAAATTCACTAACGCACCTGGATCGACCACCTGAACCGGAATTCCGCGTGCCTCTAGAGCGTTGACGTAATACTGAGCATTTTTCTTTTCTCGCAAGAGAACCGCTACTTCATTCCAACTCTTAGCAGGCTTAATCCTTGCAATTTGATCAGCCACCCACTCGACTTCATCGGCAAACGTTGGAAGCAGTGCAGTGTGAATCTCGCCGAGTGGCTTTGCATCGTCTGCTGGTACCAACTCAACAATCTCGGGGTGAATTTCTCGCAACTTATCGCTCAACGAATTTGCTGCAGTAAGTATGTTCTTGCCAGAGCGACGGTTAGCTGTGAGTTTGTAAATCTGGGCAGGCTGCCACGCACCATCAACTTGGCGCGCAAAATCTGTTTTGAAGTTTTCCATGTTCGTGATTTCCGCACCTCGCCATCCGTAAATAGCTTGGCAAGGATCGCCCACTGCCATAACAGGATGGCCTTGCCCAAAAAGTTCCTGCAACAACACTTTTTGGGATAGCGATGTGTCCTGGTATTCGTCGAGCAAAACGACATGGAATTGGTCTTTCAAAATATCCCGCATGGCTTGTGAAGTTTGCGCTGCTTGCGCAGCAAGACGAATTTGATCTGCGTAATCGATTACATCGTTTGCGATCTTGGCTTGCCGGAAATCTATGACTAATTTGGCGAGAGCAATTCGCTTTTTACAAGTCTTGATCATGTCATGAGTTAGTTCTTGCTTTTTCTCAATTAGTTCCAAGGCAATCAATCTCTTGGAATCATTTTCAATAATGAAATTCGGATCAACTAAATAATTCGAACATTGCTCATCAAGTTTCAGCATCTCAGTAACTGCATTTGTTGGGCTGTATCCAAGTCCACCTAAGTCGTAGTTCGATTGGCAGACAACGCGCATAGCTAACTGGTACCGCGTCGCATCAACTACTACTCGAGCATCTGGTTCAAGACCAAGGCGTAACGCGTGCTCCTTTAACAAACGGGAGCCAAATGCGTTATACGTCGAAATGATTGGTTCGCCTAAGTCAGTATGGGCGGACTCATCCGGTAGGTATCTCAATGCAGCCGGCAAAAAGCTTCGAACTCTCGTAAGCAATTCGTTCGCAGCTTTAGTAGTAAAAGTTAGACCGAGAATTCGATCGGGTGGGACTTGCTGAGTCATGATTAACCAAGCAATCCGCCCTGCCATAACAGTGGTTTTACCAGTGCCAGCGCCGGCAACAATCATGCTTGGCTCCAGCGGCGAAATGATTGCTGCTAATTGCTCGGCACTTGGATGGAATCCAAGGACTTTTACTAGATCAGATTTTGTTATCTCGTTCACGACAACACCTGCTTACCTTCAGGCGTAGCCGGGCACAACATGCGAACTTTACATAACTTGCACTTTTGATCTTCGTAGCGCGCTTCATATCTTTCATCGAGAACGATTAATGCCGCTTGCCCCATGCGTTGAGTCAGCGAGATGGGAGAGTTTTCATCATGAGTATCTGGTGAGACCTGTTGAACCAAAGCAAGATCTGCGTCATCTTTTTCGCTGACCCGCAACTGAATCAATGCTGCACCTTTGACATCTTGGTTCGGTTCGCGCGAAACAACAGCGTCATCTTTTGTGAAATTGCCATGCTCTAAGAGATAGGTGTAGAGAGCGAGTTGGACATCCGTAAACAATTCTTTAGATTTTTTGGCTTCTTTACTTGTTTTAAAATCGAAAATCATGATTCCGTCTTCAGTGAACTCAATTCGATCAGCTCTGCCCGTGATGGCAATTTCCACTTCACGCTTTGAACCATCTAGATTTTCAACATTGACTTTGGTTTGCCAGGAAAGCGCTGACTCAGTAATGCTCATGTGGTCTTTGTGTCCAAGCATCCAAGTCAAGAGGCGAACCGAAGCATCATGGGCTGCTGTTCGCTCGCGGGAACTTTCCCAGGCAGCCTCATACCCCATGCCTGGCCAAAGGCGGTCAAGCTGGTCATCGATAGCGGTTATGTCATAGGCAAGATCACCGGCAGATAGCCCTTGGGCAATTGCATGAAGTGCATTTCCAAAAATCATTGGTGTCGCAGATTGGGACAGTGCATTTACTTTGCGCTCTAGGAACCACTGGGCCGGACAATGTTCGATTGCAGTAATTCCCGAAGCAGAGATCGAAACTTGGGACTTAATTGGCAATTGATTTTGGGTCTGCTCCAGAACGCCCCACCATTTATCAGGGTCAGCGTGAAAGAACAGATTTCCATCGCTTTGCCAGAGCTGAGCAAGTTGATTGGCAGCGGCAAGCCTTAATGCCTCGGAGGTATCGGGAGAACTTATAGTTCGTCGTAAGTTTGCAATCACTCCCTCCGGACTCAGCGGTCGCTTAGGACGCCCTGAGGTATGGATGATTTCAAGGTGTGGCATGGCAGTCACAATGTCGTTAATGAATCTGGTTGGTGACACGCCATCATCTCTAACTGAGGTATCAGTAGCAGTTATTAATAACGTCTGCATCGCCCGAGTAAGTGCCACATAAAACAGCCTGCGCTCTTGCGCTAATAGTTCCCGCATGGTCATTGGCATCAACTCGGTGTTTGGACCGATGCGATCGGACTGAAGTAATGTCTGGTGCTGTCGCAAATCTGGCCAAAGCTCTTCTTGTGCGCCAGCGACAACTACATACTTCCACTGCAAACCTTTTGAACGATGCGCAGTCAACAGGCGCACCGAATCATTTCGGACATCATTTTCGGCTAATGTTTCGGCTGGAATCTCTTGAGCTTCGATCTCATCTAGAAAGTTTGTTAAATCCTTACCTCTGCCGCGGGCTACAAATCGATTTGCTAGGTCAAAGAGTGAGCAAATCGCATCCAAGTCTCGGTGCGCTCTCGTGCTTTGGGTACCAAATCCCAGAGCTTGCTCTTGCAATCGGATTGGCCAAGACGTTCCCTGCCAAATGCTCCATAAGACTTCATGTGGGCTAGCGCCAGATTGCATAAGTTTGCGTGCTTCGATCAGGACTGTGCCAATTGTTTGAACTGCAGAAACGACTGAATCATGCCTGCCTGGTGGCACATCAAGCAAAAGATTTGGGTCAAGCAAAGCTTCACCGATTAGGACTAAAGCAGGTCGTGGCGCACGTTCGGCAGTCCGATCAGCTTTTCGTAAGTAGCTACCGAAGCGCCTTAAGTCCACAGGATCGATCGTGGCTAGCGGACCGCTAAGCAGGTCTGCTACTACATCGACGGTGGCATGTTTGGGATTATCAATTATTCGAAGTGCAGTGACCAGTGGTGAAACTGCTGGGTCTTGGTGAAGCGGAATCTCGTCAGCTGCCACTTCAACTGGAATTCCCGCAGCAACAAATGCTCGATAAATCGTAGGAATCGAAACAACTGCAGACCGAACTATCACCGCGAAATCCGACCATTGCAAATCTGAATCGGCATGTGCGCGAGCAATGATGTCAGCAATGTGAGAGGCCTCGGCTCCAGGGGAATCGAAGGTTTGGATCTTTAGTTCACCAGAATTTTCGGAAACACATTTTGGATTGCGGTGTTTGTGAATGTCGACTGAGTTAAAGCCGGCAGGAATTCGATCGCCGATAACTGCGATGGCAGCAGAGCGGATTTGTGCACCAAAGCGACGGCAAGTTGAAAGCACAACATTTTGTATGGGATTTGCAAATACCGATTCGAACTCTTGCTCAAATTTTCTGATACCCGCTTCATCGGCTCCACGGAAGCCATAGATTGCCTGATCTACATCTCCCACGACTACTAATGCGCTATCAACATTGACCATCGCCTTAAGGAGAGCTACTTGACCTGGGTCAGTGTCTTGATATTCATCAACGTAAATTGCACTAAATGTTTTGTGTAAATATTCTTGAACATCAGGTCGGTGGCTCAATAGAACCGCACGATGAATTAACTCGGAGTAATCCAATACGCCTTCAGCATCGAGTACGTCTAAGTACTCATCCATGAACACGCCAATCGAAGCCCAGGTTTGTCTTCCAGTGCTGTTTCCGAGATCAACTAAATCTTGCGGATCCATGATGTGAGAACGAGTCCGAGACATCACGCCACGGATTTCTTCAGCCAAACCCTTGGTGCCCACTGCCGGCATTAAGTCTTCGGGCCAAGTAAGTCTTTGGTCAGAAATTGCATCTGAAAAAAGCTGTCTCGATCGCACTTGCTGTTCTGGACCCGACAGCAGTCGGGTTGCCGAAACGTAAAGTTCATCAGATTGAAACTGTCTCACTAGGGCATAACAGAAAGAATGAAACGTACTTACTAATGGCACAACTCCACCACCAATGGCAGCAGTTACTTGATCGCGCCAATCAATGGCGGCCCGTCGACCAAAAGTTAAACCTAGAACTTGATTTGGGTGTAACGCGTCTGGCCCGGACAGCCGAGCCGCCATAGCAGCCACCAATGTGGTGGTCTTGCCGGTACCTGGACCTGCCAGAACCCGCATTGCGCCGTGGCGATGATTAACAACACGAAGTTGGTCTTCATCGAGGATCGGCGCAACATAAGGCAATGCTGGGGTGCGATCAAGAATTAAGCGAGTCATTGCTCCTTATTCCACCATGTACCAGTGACAAATCGGCATTAGGCTTTCGCATTCCTTGATTATTCGGGCAAGATTAAGGAAGTAGGCATTTGAATTGGGCTAACGATTGGGGAGTTTGCGTGACATCATCAAGCTCAAATCCAAAGTCCTCGGGCCCACAGTCTGCAGGACAGACCCTGGTTATTGAAGACGCAGTCGTCGACCGAAGATTGCGCCGACCGGCTGACTTAGTGCGATTTGCCTTTACAGTTTTTGCAATCGTGGGCGTTGGACTTCTTGCTTACGTGGCCCAAAGCACTACTACAGGGATTGATCAAGATATCGTCCAAGGTGCAAATGGCCTTCCGGCTCCAATTATTTTGGTAACGAACCTAGTCAGTGGTTTTGGTGCGCTGATTTTTCCGGCTGCTGCAGCCTTGGATCTGTTGATACGCAAGCGTGCCCGTCAACTCGTTGAATCAATTGCAGCACTGCTTGTCACTGTTGTTATTTTGTCGGCAACAACCTGGGCGTTAATTCAGTCTGGCTCCGAGAGGCTATTGCTAACTTTTGCTGGAACCACAGATCCAGAAACTGCAGTTCCATTTAGCATTGTTGTCGGTGGTTTAGCTGCCTTTACTACGGTTGCTCGCATAATGTCGCGACCGAAATGGAACGTTGTCGCCTCAATTGTCATTGGATCAATAGCACTTGCAAATATTGTCAGCGGCGGTGTTACCGCAGCGGGTCTCGGTGTTTCGTTGCTGGCTGGCTGGGCAACTGGTTTGTTAATTCGCTACTTGCTTGGAACTGACACCACACGCCCATCAGGAAATGAAATTGCAAAAGCGATGTCTGCCCTTGGTCTACCTCTTACCTTGCTTCGTGCTGCTGAAGTATTGGAGTCTGGTCGCAAATACGATGCCAGCACAACTGATGGTCAGCGAATTGACTTGATTGTGTTGGATCGAGATCTCGAAGGTGCTGGACTGGCTCAGGCCGTCTACCGATCAGTTCGGTTACGCGATGATTCAGGTGGTTCTGGTACTTCGATGCGCAGGCGCTTAGAGCGAATCGCATTAAATAGTTGGGCCATTTCCACCGCAGGAATCTCAACTCAACATTTGCTTGCAGTAGCTGAGGTGGGTCCTGATGCTGCTGTGCTTGCATTCGAACATGTTCCAGGGCGAACCTTTGCTTCAGTTGGACACTCACTCGGAGACGCTGAGCTTGCTGGAGCCTGGGAGATCGTTCGTGATTTGCAGTCAGCGCGAATTGCGCATCGGACTTTGACAGCTGAGAATTTCCTTCAAGCCAATGACGGCAAAGTTTACATTCAGGGCATCGATGATGGAACCGTTGCCGCCTCAGAAGTTCTGCTGCGAATTGATCTAGCCGAGGCACTCGTTACGCTTTCCTTGTCTGCGGATCCAATTCGCGCAATTCAAGCCGGCCGAGTTGTTCTAGGAGATGCTGGCCTAGCCCGCGCTTTGCCAGCACTGCAAACAGTGGCACTATCTTCACGCACGCGTTCTGTTCTCAAAGAAAATCGTGATCTCCTGACTACGCTGCGGGAAACAATTTTGCACAACATGCCCACAACAAATGCTGAAGAAATAGAAATTGAACGCGTTAAGCCACGGACCTTGCTGACAATTTTTGCTGGCACTGTTGCGGCATATCTATTGTTGACCCAACTTGGCCAAGTCAACTTCTCAGAAGTTTTCCGAACGGCTAATACAAGTTGGATGTTAGTTGGATTGTTGTTTTCTGCACTTACGTACGTTGGTGCCGCCTCGGCCCTTACTGGAGTTGTTCCGGAGAGGCTTTCGTTTTGGAAAACCTTTCAAGCGCAATGGGCTGCTTCATTTGCAACTTTGGTAGCTCCACCAACTCTAGGTTCAGTTGCAATCAATGTGCGATACCTCTCAAGACAAGGAATGCACACCGCACTAGCCGGCGCTAGTGTCGCCGTTGCTCAGGTCTTGTCATTCTTTAGTCACATTTCCTTGCTGTTCATAGCAGTGATTGCTGCTGGGACTTCGAGTGACTTTTCCTTTCGCCCGCCTCGTACTGCGATCATAGTTTTTCTTGTCATTGCGCTTTCGGCATCTGCATTGTTCACAATTCCAGCCGTTAGGCGTTGGTCCACCGAAAGGGTTCAGCCAATTTTTTCCCAGGTTCTCCCGCGTCTTTCGTCACTGGCAAACCAGCCAACTAAATTAGTGACCGGAGTTTTCGGAGTCCTTCTTCTTAATCTTGCATACTGCGCCTGCCTTGTTGCATCAGTGCGGGCCTTCACCCCCGATTCTTCGATAGCAGCCATCGCGTTGGTTTACCTGGCTGGTTCGATAGTCGGTCAGGCAGCGCCGACGCCCGGTGGCCTGGGAGCAGTGGAAGCAGCTTTGGCAGCTGGTTTGACCGCTGCTGGTATCGACGCTGGGATAGCTATTTCAGCTACCTTGATATTCCGATTGATGACGTTCTGGATACCAACCATTCCTGGATGGTTTGCCCTTCAGAATTTGCAGCGCACCGGTGATCTCTAGATCTAGCTTGTCCTAATCGAACTAACTAGTACGAAGGTTTGTTTGGCTCAATTTGGCTTACCCAAGCAAGGACCCCGCCACCAACATGGATAGCGTCCTTAAATCCTGCGCCCTTAACTGCAGCAAGAACTTCAGCAGAACGACCGCCGACTTTGCAATGTAAAACAATCTGCTTATCTGTCGGCAATTTGGTTAGGGCATCCCCCATCAAGAATTCATTCTTTGGAATCAGCACTGATCCAGGAATGCTTACGATGTCATATTCATTTGGTTCCCGAACATCAATCAATACGAAGTCTTTTTCGCCACGTTCTCTAGCCTTTAGCATTTCGTCAAGCTGCTTTACATTAATTGTTGAATCCACAATTGCTTCGGCCGCTTCACTTGAAACTGCACCACAGAAAGCTTCGTAATCAATTAGCTCGGTCACAGTTGGATTTTCACCACACACCGCGCAATTTGGATCTTTACGCATTTTGATTTTGCGATAAGTCATTTCAAGTGCGTCATAGACGATAAGTGATCCAACAAGAGGGTCACCAATTCCCGTGAGAACCTTGATGGCTTCGGTTACTTGAATCGATCCGATGGACGCACAAAGTACACCGAGTACGCCACCTTCAGAACATGATGGAACCATTCCTGGTGGTGGTGGTTCGGGATAGAGGCATCGGTAGCAAGGACCGTGTTCGGACCAGAAAACACTTGCTTGTCCATCAAAGCGATAAATCGAACCCCATACGTAAGGTTTGTTTAGGAGCACGCAAGCATCGTTAACAAGGTAACGAGTAGCAAAGTTATCTGTGCCGTCAACGATCAAGTCGTACTGCGCGAAAATTTCCATGACATTTGTCGCATCAAGTCGAACTTCGTGCTTAATTACAGTTACGTAAGGGTTGATCCCCTTAACAGTGTCAGCTGCGCTATCAACTTTTGGACGATCGATATCGCTCTGGCTGTGAATGATTTGGCGCTGCAGATTTGATTCATCAACTGTGTCGAATTCAACAATGCCCAGAGTTCCAACGCCAGCTGCAGCTAAATACATAAGTGCCGGGCTACCTAATCCGCCTGCTCCTACGCATAAAACTTTTGCGTTCTTGAGGCGCTTCTGCCCTGCCATACCAACATCAGGAATGATCAAGTGCCGGCTGTAGCGACGAACTTCGTCAACAGTGAGCTCGGCGGCTGGTTCGACTAATGGGGGTAATGACATTTGGACTCCTTGGAACTATATGTCTCTATCCAACCGTGTTTTTTGGATTCATGTTTACTAGGTCGGCTTAATCGTCTGATATCTCAGGGAATTTGCGAAAACTTTGGGCCTGTGGCACCCGCTATCCCACAGCCTCTAACCTATTACCCATGGTTGAAATCCCGTTCTTTAGTCAAGCTCTGAAAACTCAAGGTACGGAAACGACCGGTGCACCTGTTTCCACCGAGTCCACTCGTCGCACACAAATCATGGTGTCTGGCCTAGAAGTTTTCACTGAAAAGGGATTTCATCTCGCGTCAATGGATGACATTGCCAAGCGTGCTGGGGTGAGCAAGCCAATTTTGTATCAGCATTTTTCATCTAAGCAGGATTTTTATCTTGGTATTTTGGATGAACGAGTTGAAGTCATCGTGCAACAAATTTCCGATGCAATCGATCGCGCAGATGGAAATCGTAATCGCTTAGAAGCCGCCATCGCTTGCTATTTTAAATTGGTCGACGATGCAGACCATGGATTTAGATTGATATTCGAATCTGACTTCACAATGAATCATGAAGTCAGAGCCCGGGTTGAAGACGTAGTTGCCAAAGTGTCACGGGTTGTCGGAACTGAAGTAGCAAATCAAACGGGAAAATCTATCGGTGAATCGAACATACTCGCAGGTGGTTTGTGCGGCATGGCTCAAGCTGCTGCTTGGCGCTGGCTTCGATTGGGTCGGCCCATCGCTATGGAAGTAGCGATCTCCCAGACCCTCGATCTCGCCTGGAATGGACTCAGTTCGGTTAATGCGACAGCTAGTTCGCCTGAGGCTGACGTTCTCCACCTAGAAAATCGCATCAGCTAAAGTACACTTTCATTAACCGTAAAACTTTTGGAGAAACTGGCATGGAAATTCGAATTGGTATTCAGCACGTAAATCGTGAAGTTGTTCTCGAAAGTAACGATTCTTTAGCTGCAGTTCAGAAGTCTATTGACTCGGCCCTTTCAGCCGGCTCGCTACTAACTTTGACTGACGAAAAAGGTCGAACGGTCATGGTGCCAGGTGACAAAATTGCTTTCATCGAAATTGGCGCGCAAACTTCTGGTCGTGTCGGATTCGCAACTACTTCGTAAGTTGTTTCCGAGATAAACAAAGTGTCTATTCTGATGCGTTAGGACGCGAGTCCTAACACGTCCATTCTTTTTGCATGGCTGACAGTTAATCGATTAACCATCGCCGTTAAATCAGTGAAAGTGTTTGGCTCTTCGCCTATTGGTGGATTAAAGAAAAGATCTTGAAGTGCTGGTCGTGATCCAGCAACTAAAGTTGCCTGACTAATCATTTCACCCATCAAGCGTCTGCCCCATAGCGCCAGGCGTCCAGCAATTTTTGGGTCTTGTTCGATTGCAGTTCGAATTCGATTGATTGCAAAGTCTGCATACCCAACATCAGATAGAACTTCGGCTACCAGCTTTGCCGTTTCAGCATCCATGTGAGAGGAAATTTCTCGGTAGAAATCATTTGCAATTCCGTCACCAACATGCGCCTTTAGCAAACTCTCTAGCCAATCGCGCGGAGTTAGCGTGTTGTGAAATTGATTCAGCGGGGCGACAAATGGTTGCATTGCAGCAATTGGATCTACACCTAGTGAAGTTAAGTGAGCGGAAATTTGCTCGAAGTGTGCAAATTCTGCAGCGGCCATCTGGGCAAGCGCAACTTCATCTTCGAGAGTTGGCGCCAAACTCGCGTCCGCCGCAGTGCGCTCAAAAGCCACTAACTCGCCATATGCGAGGACACCCAGAAGGTCAACAACAGCAGGACTAGTCACAACGCTTAAGGCTAGGCGATAAACAGGTACAATTACAGCAGGCCACGAAAATGTACGTGTTTGCCGCATATCTACCAGGAGTCCTCTCATCGCTAGTTTTGCCGATCTCGGCGTTCCCCAAGACATCTGCTCGGCATTGGCCAGTAAAGGCATTGTCGATGCCTTCCCGATTCAAGAAATGACCTTGCCACTTGCGATGTCAGGTCAAGACTTAATCGGTCAAGCCAAAACTGGTACTGGAAAAACTTTAGGTTTTGGAATCCCACTTCTTACCCAAGTCATCACCCCAACAAATCCCGAATGGGCCGAGTTCAAGAATGCTGGCAAGCCACAAGGTCTTGTCATTGTTCCAACTCGCGAGTTGGCTATCCAAGTTGCCGATGATTTAGAAACTGCCGGCAAGAACATGGGCGCTCGCGTGCTAAGTCTTTACGGCGGCAAAGCTTACGAACCACAGGTAGAGGCCCTGAAGAATGGCGTGGAAGTTATCGCAGGAACTCCTGGTCGCTTGCTCGACATGATTAAGCAAGGACATTTGGATTTAAGCGCAATAAAAGTTTTAGTCTTGGACGAAGCTGATGAAATGTTAGACATGGGTTTCTTGCCTGATGTCGAAATGCTAGTTAGTAAAACACCAGCTAATCGCCAGACGATGTTGTTTTCAGCTACTATGCCTGGCCAGATTGTTGCACTCGCGCGCCGCTACATGACGCAACCAACACACATACGCGCTTCTGATCCAACGAGTGATTCATCTACCGTTGATGCCATCGAACAACATGTTTGGCGCTGTCATCAAATGGATAAGCCAGAACTGGTTGCTAGAGTTTTGCAAGCCGAAGGTCGTGGGCTAACCATGATTTTCTGTCGCACTAAGCGAGTGGCGGGAAACCTTGCCGAAGATCTAGCTAATCGTGGCTTTGCATCTGCTGCCGTGCACGGTGATCTTGGTCAAGGTGCGCGCGAACAAGCATTGCGCGCTTTCCGTAGCGGAAAAGTTGATGTACTTGTAGCAACTGATGTTGCGGCCCGTGGAATTGATGTCGCTGATGTTACTCACGTAATCAACTACGAATGTCCTGATGATGAAAAGACTTACTTGCACCGAGTTGGTCGCACTGGACGTGCTGGCGCATCAGGCGTGGCAATTACTCTTGTTGATTGGCAAGACATTAATCGTTGGCAAATGATTAACCGCATGCTTGGCATGGATTTCAATGACCCGATTGAAACTTATTCATCAAGTGACCACGTGTATCAAGGCTTGGGTATCCCCGCCGGTACTACCGGGGAATTGCCAGGGTCTGCGCGCACACGCGAGGGTCTAGCCGGCGAAAAACTCGAAGATATTGGCGAGACTGGTGCCAATAAAGGTCGACGTAGTGGATCAAGTAGCAAGCCTTCTACTGGAAAGTCCAACTCAGCAAATCGATCAAGTGCTGGCAACAAGAATTCTTCAAGTAAGCCACGAACTAATGATTCAACTTCAAAGAGTTCTGCTGAAAAAGCACCTGCTAAAGAACGCACTCCGCGGCAACGTAACCGCACACGCGGTACCCAAAAAGACGCTTAACTAAAGGCCTTAACCTGCAGCCAAGTTTGATTCAACTTGGCCTCAAGGTAATCATTTGCGGCTTGCATACTTAGCTCTGCAATTTCGCTCGCCAGTACTGGCGCTCCAATTAACAAATGAATGATTGGTCGGCAAAAAACTTTTGAAAGTGCTTGCAGAATGCTTCGCTCGACTGAACCCGAACCAAGTTTTCTGGTGTCGTGGTGAGCAATCGGCAAAATTGGCATCGAAACCGATTTAGCTAATGCGGCAGCACCTGGGCGCCATGGCCTTGGGGAAGCCTCTGAATTGATTTGAACATCTCCTTCGGGATACATCAAAACGCATTCATTATTTTTTAGCGCGATTCGAGCTGCGCGGTAAGCGCTACGTCCATCATGTTGATCAGTTGGAATGATTCCACTTCCAGTGACAATTTGTTTGGCAAGCGGAAAATTCCACATGTCTGAAGTTCCAACTGGGCGCAGATGTCTACGATGCGTGCAGCCATCAAGGCATGGTCCATCGACAGTAAAACCCAGTTTATGAAGTGTGCCAACCGTAACAACAACATCAACAACGGTGGTGTGGTTGATTACTATCATTGCTGGACCGAATGTATCCAGCGCCGTTAAATTCTCTTGGCCGTGAACTTGAATTTTTGTAAGTCTGCGCGACAAAAAATATAAGAAAGTTCCTGGCTGTCCACGCATTCCTTAACCTTACTTCAAGGTTTATTAAACAAACTAAATAATTGCTCACTAGGCAACTGGTTGAGCGCCTGTGATTTCGACTAGCGAACCACACATAAATGCGGCTTCTTCCGAAGCCAAGAAAGCAACGAGGGCGGCAACTTCGTCAGGGCGACCAACGCGACCAAATGGAACAAGTGCATCAAGGTCAGCGATAGTCCTTCCTGATCGCTTTGCGCCCGCTTCCAGCATCGGAGTGTGAATCTCACCTGGGCAGACCGCATTTACTCGAACGTTATGGGGTGCGTAATCACGAGCTAGGTTTTGGGAAAACGAAGCGACTGCAGATTTTGTGACGTTGTATCCGATGCAGTTGGGGGCTGGGTGCAATCCCCATTGTGAAGCGGTATTGACGATCGCGCCGCCACCGCCTGAGATCATGTGCGGCAATGCAGCGCGACACAGATGAAACATTGCAGTTATGTTTACTGCAAACAAGTCATTCCAATCTTGCACACTGATATCTAAAATGTTTCCTCGGCGCATGATGCCGGCATTGTTAACCAAGACATCGATTTGACCTCGAAGAGCAAATACTTCAGCAATTAAATCTGTACAAGCCGACTCACTCGAGATATCTGCTGGAATTGCGATCGCAGTTCCACCGCTGGCATTGATGTCTGCCGCTACTTTATTTGCATGATCAGAGTTGGTATCAGTGACAACTACAAATGCGCCCTCACTTGCTAACCGCTCACAAATAGCAGTTCCAATTCCGCCTGCTCCGCCAGTAACAATTGCGGTTTTGCCAGTAAAGCGATGTGTCTGGTTCATTTAAAATCCATTTCTGATGCCATTTGTTGCCATGTCAATATTTCGCTAACTTGCAATCAAATCTGATTCGCATCTTGACCTTATTCGAATATTCCCTGAAATCAATAGAAAATCAGATGATTCAGCAAACTAAGGATTCTCTAGATATCTGATTTAGCGGGTAATCTCGGTATGTGAGCACAACCCAAACCCGCATCTACCTGGCCAGGTTGGCTGGGACTGCCGTATTTGACTCCGTGGGAGATCAAGTTGGCAAGATTCGTGATGTCGTAGTTACCGCCCGCTCAACTGGAAAAGCGCCAGCTGTTTTGGGATTTGTTGTGGAAGTAGCTCCACGCCGGCGAATTTTTGTCCCGATGGGTCGGATCACCTCAATTGAGCCAGGATCAGTTGTAACTAGCGGTGTAGTTAACTTGCGTAGGTTTGACGGTCGGGCCGATGAAAAACTAGTTATTGCAGAATTATTAGATCGCCGGGTCACATTGATTGAAACAAGTGAAGTTGTAACGGTTCAAGACATCGGAATGACGCAAGAGCGCACACAAGACTGGACCATTAGTCGTCTGTTTATTCGAAAAGCTGGATCAGGATTTGGTCGACGCGGCGAAACAGTTGCTGTCGAATGGAGTGCCGTAACTGGGCTATTCACTGAAACTGAACAACAATCCGTTGATTACCTTTTAGCTTCCATCGACACAATGCGTCCGGCCGATTTAGCAAACTTACTTCAAGAACTCCCCCAAAAACGTCGACTGGAACTTATTCATGGCTTAGACGTTGCAAAACTTGCTGATGTTTTCGAAGAACTTCCCGAAGATGATCGCGTTGAGATTATGTCTGAACTCGGTCTTGAACGCGCAACTGACGTCTTGGAAGAAATGGATCCAGATGACGCCGCTGATTTACTTTCGGAATTGTCTCCAGAGCAGGCCGAAGCATATTTGGTAGCAATGGAACCAGATGAAGCTGATGACCTCAGACGACTGTTGACTTACGATGATTTCAGCGCGGGCGGAATGATGACGACCGAGCCAATTGTGCTTTCCACCGATGCCACAATTGCTGAGGCCTTAGCCCGTGTTCGCGAGCCACAACTTTCACCAGCCTTGGCTTCGCAGGTTTATGTAACTAGAGCGCCACTAGAAACACCCACTGGAAGATATGTTGGAGTTGCACACGTGCAAAGACTGCTTCGGGAACCACCGTCTAGCTTGGTTTCTGGAGTCTTGGACACTTCCCTTACGCCCATTGGCCCAGAAGCCCCATTAGGGCAAGTGGCTCGATATTTTGCTACCTACAACTTGGTTGCATTGCCTGTTGTAGACGAGAATGATCATTTGATTGGTGCGGTCACTATTGATGACGTAATCGATCATATGTTGCCGGCAGACTGGCGGGAAAACGAGTTAGATGAGGAGGGCTGATCATGGCACGCAACGAACAGCGAGGACCTCGTTTGGATCAGCCATTAGAAAGAGGCCGTTCCTTACGTCCAACATTTGATGCCGAAACTGCTGGCCGACTAAGTGCAAGAGTTGCTAGATTCTTGGGATCCTGGCGCTTTTTGGGCTACATGACCTTTGTAGTTTTAAGTTGGCTCGTTTGGAATATCGCAGCACCTGAAAACTTGCGGATAGATGCATTTCCGTTTCTGTTTTTGACATTGGCACTATCGCTCCAAGCCTCATATGCCGCACCTTTGATTTTGTTAGCCCAAAATCGCCAAGCTGATCGGGATCGAGTGCAGTTTCAAGAAGACCGTGAACGCACTGAGCGCTTGCTTGCTGATTCTGATTACTTAACTCGTGAGATTGCGTCTTTGCGACTTGCCCTGGGCGAAGTTGTTACGCGGGATTACCTGCGTGGCGAGATCCGTGACTTGCTGGAAGAATTCAAAGATATACAAGGTGACGACAAAAAGGATGATTCAGAAACTTCATGAGTGTTAACCAAGAAGCGGTTCAAGCCGCTCTCGCAACCGTAATTGATCCTGAAATTCGTCGACCAATAACCGAAATTGGAATGGTTAAGGATATTTCCATTGACGGCGGCAAAGTAACAGTCGGGGTTTATCTGACGATATCTGCGTGCCCAATGCAAGACACAATCGTCAGCAGCGTTAAGGACGCAGTTTCTAAAGTCAGGGATGTCACACAAGTTGAAGTTGAACTTGATGTGATGAGTCCGGAGCAACGAACTGCGCTTCGCGAAAAACTGCAAGGCCCAACTAAAGAAATTCGATTTAATTTACCTGGCTCATTGACCAGAATTTATGCAATCGCATCGGGCAAAGGTGGGGTTGGAAAATCTTCAGTAACAACTAACCTGGCTGCCGCTATGGCGGCTCAAGGTTTATCAGTTGGCATTGTTGATGCAGATATTTACGGTCACTCAATTCCCGACATGATGGGCGTAACTCAAGCCCCATTAAAAGTTGAGAACATGATCATGCCACCACAAGGTCATGACGTGCGCGTGATGTCAATGCTGGCACTTAAGCCAAAAGGTCGTCACGAACCCGTTGCAATGCGCGGACCAATGTTGCACCGTTACCTTGAATCGTTCCTAAGCGAAGTCTGGTGGGGCGACCTAGACGTATTACTTCTTGATTTACCACCGGGTACTGGAGACATTGCAATTAGTACTGCGCACCTGCTTCCGCAAAGCGAATTAATAATTGTCACGACACCACAACCCGCAGCTGCTGACGTTGCAATCCGCGCTGGAATGTTGGCGCCACAAGTGAATCAGCGAGTAAGTGGAGTAATTGAAAATATGTCCGCGTTTGCTTGCCCACACTGTGGTGAACCAATCGACATGTTCGGATCAGGTGGCGGAAAAATGGTAGCTGAGACACTAAGCCAAAACGTGGGGCAAGAGGTTCCATTACTTGGTCGAATTCCATTTGATCCAGGCCTGCGTGAAGGTGGCGACGCTGGTATGCCGTTTGTACTTTCGCACCCGGATGCGCCAGCCTCAAAGGCCATAATTGAGATGGCTACAAAACTGGGATCTCGGCCACGAGGTCTAGTTGGAATGAACTTAGGCGTAACACCTAATCGCGATTAAGTAGCGTCTGGATCAAAAACTGGATTAACTTTTCCGGTTCCACCAGTTGAAGATTTTGGCTTTCCTGACAGGCCTGGGATGCCTGCAACTGACGTAACCGCATTTGTCGTGAAACCTCGAGGGGTTAATCCACGAAGATCGTTAACTACGTCAGTCATAGCTTTGGTGTCAACAGATCCAGTTAACTCAGCAGTGGCTTCACTGGCTTTAGTGCGCATAGTTTTTATGAACTTTGCGAACTGCGCAGCCATTTCAGGTAAGCGGTCTGGGCCAAAAACAATTAAGCCAATCACCGCAATGACCAAGAACTCTGTCCATCCGATGTTCATAAGCCAACTTTACTCCCCTAGTAAAAACTAGTTTTGATCTGATCCCAGAGTGACCTTAATAACTGAGCCATCTGAAAGCGTTAACGAAACGACATCACCTGGATCTTTTGCTCTAATCCTGACAACCAACTCTGTACCATCGCTGACCTTGACACCATCGATTGCGGTAATCACATCACCAGCAGCGAGTTCCGTTTGCGAAGCAGGGCCACCTTCAACTATGGATTCAATAAGAGCGCCCTGGCCATTAAATGCCATATCAAGCTGAACCCCGATAACTGGGTAAGTAGAAGATCCAGTTGCAATTAGTTCAGTTGCCACCCGCCGTGCTTGATTTATTGGAATTGCAAAACCTAGCCCGATGCTGCCACTTTGACCAGAAACCGAACTTCCAGTTGTCGCAATCGCCGAATTAACTCCAATGACTTCACCGCGCGAGTTAACTAGTGGTCCACCAGAGTTTCCTGGATTAATTGCAGCATCAGTTTGAATTGCACTGATAAATGAGACGTCATTGGAATCTCCTGCCGTAACCGGACGGTTTAAAGCCGAGACGATTCCGCTGGTTACTGTGCCAGTTAGGCCAAGTGGTGAGCCAATTGCGATGGTTGCATCGCCAACAACTACATCACTTGAATCTCCAAGAACTGCAACTGGCAAATTTCCGCGATCGAGCCGAAGCACGGCTAAGTCGTAGGAAGCGTCTGTTCCAACTATCGTGGCGGACGCTTGAGTCTGATCTTGGAAAGTCACAGTTATTTTCTGCGTGCCACCCGCGCCAGCAACTACGTGATTGTTAGTTAAAACAAAAGATTCATTAGCTGTGCTGCGAATTACAAAACCAGATCCGGTTCCCGATCCTTGATTGGATGAAACGTCGATTGAAACAACGACCGGCAAAACAGCTTGGGCAATTCCCGCGATGGAATCATCTGGACGCGGAGAGGTATCACCACTGGTATTTGGAAGCGAGATGGATGGCGCTGGAGTGTTTCCAATCATGGACGCACCCATGAAACCAATCATGCCCGCGAGCAGTCCACTGATTACCCCAGCGATGATTGCTTTCTTAACCGCAGGAGAAGCGCTACCGGCAGGCTGTTCTGCGGGTGTTACGGGAGCGGCATAAACGAATGTTGGGGTTGGCGTAGGTGCGATTTCTGCCTTGACTTCGTCTGGGGTAGCAGGCGGGGTGGCAATTGCCTCATTGCTGGGCAGGTCATTGCTGGGCAGGTCATTGCTGGGCAGGTCAACAGTTGGAGGTATCTCCGGTAGGTTCTGTGGATCTTCTGGAGTCTGGGTCATAGCCTGTCCTTCTTGCTGATGCGGGTGTCTTCACTCACCGTTATTCTCTCGCATCCTGATTGGGACTTGCTGCCTGAACTCCCCCTCGGATTGAGATCTTGGCAAACCCCTAGCCAAAATTTGGTAGGACCTTCGCCAAATTCCGGTCCTAGCCGTACGCTTACTTCATGGCACCAACTGATCCACGTATCCTGGCAATCCACCGCGCTTCCACTGACTATGCCGAAAGTTGGGCAGGTGAGGACGGAATCCGCGCCCACGCTCGAGCTAAGGCTGCTGAAATTGGTTGTGTAGCAATGGGCCCAGGCGCAGGAAGCATTGTGCGCACATTAGCGGCAGCGGTCGATGCCAAGAATGTTGTAGAGATAGGAACTGGCGCCGGAGTTTCTGCGCTTTGGCTTTTGGATGGAATGAATCCTGAAGGTGTCTTGACAAGTGTAGATGTTGAAGCTGAGCATCAGTTGATTGCAAAGGATGCCATCGCACAAGCTGGTATTGCTGCCAATCGAGTTCGGTTGATTAATGGTCGAGCTGATGAAGTGCTAGATCGCCTTACTGAATCTGCCTATGACATTGTGTTAATCGCTGGAAAACCAATTGACCTGGCTGATCACATAACTCGTGCCTTGAAGTTATTGCGACGTGGTGGACTGCTAATCATTGATCGCGCACTTTGGAACGATAAGTTAGCTGATCCCGCTCAGCGCGATCCAGACACTGTTGCAATCCGTGGAGCAGTTGAAGGCCTGGCAAATAGCGAGGACTTCGTTGGCTCGTTGTTACCGGTTGGTGGCGGATTGCTAGTGGCTGTTAAGAAGTAGTTTCTGCTTTTTTCATCAGGGCTGGTACTACCGATTCCGTGGGTCGTCGGTTCGAGCCCGACCCGCCCCACCGTTAAAGGACTTTTTAGTCTTTTAGAGCCCTTTTAGGCACTTTGACAGCAACGTTGACAGCAACCGTATTTCTAATCATGATCTGTGCAATCGAATGAGCAACGGGAATGAAAATGATTTAACACTTCAATCGCGACACAAACAATAAGTTGTCCAACTGCTATCGCTGACTCGGCAGATTTACAGTGACCGTAGTATCCGCATCCGTAAAGCGGACATTGAAATATCGGTTGGTATTCAATGGATCCATGGTTCTGAGTGTGTAAT
>Ga0214917_10000395_pt1 | contig 57101 bp, 50 predicted proteins | sample LL_1208_BB_MetaG_FD_177983 | JGI IMG/M metagenome (GOLD analysis project Ga0214917, IMG submission 177983) | Freshwater microbial communities from Lake Lanier, Atlanta, Georgia, United States - LL_1208_BB | ecosystem: Environmental > Aquatic > Freshwater > Lake | place: USA: Georgia | collected... | reverse complement strand
CTGTCTCAATCGCATTCCATGCTGCATAGTAACCAGCGCCGCCAGCGCCTAAGTAGAGTTTCGACCAGAAATCGCTTGCGCCATAAGTCGTGCTGCCACTGGTCCCGCCTCCAGTGGTGCCGTAACTAGCGCCTCCGCCTGAGTACTTTCCCGCACCGCCTTGATTGTATCCATTGTGCGAATAACCCGCGCTTGCAGCATAGCCTCCTGCAAAGCCTTTCCCGGCCATCGTAATCGTTCCGTTATTCGTAAGGGTTCCACTCAGACTTAAAACCAATCGACCGTTTCCATTCGGAGGTGTCGCGCTAAACCCGCTCGCAGTGGGGTCGGTTGAAAAGACGGGCCATGTCCCAATCGAGCCCGGATTCGCAGAAGCACTCGCTGTATTTTTGTAGAATGAGAATGCTTGACCGGTCAAAGTGCTTCCCGAGTTGACCGTTAAATTGGTGATGCCTCCAGCGGGAATGGAATCCACTGTAAATGTTCCGGTCCCAGAAAGCGTTAATGAAGAAATGGGGTTGGCTCCTACAGAAGATAAAGCAACGAGCGAGCTCATCGAAGTTTGGGCGCTGGTAGTGGTAGAACTTCCCTCACTTGAGGTCACAACGGTTTGGTTGGTTGAAAAATTAATAGCAATACTCACGCCGCTATTGGCTCCAGTCGTCGTGGAGGAAGTCACTCCGCTTGAAAGGGTACCGCTCGCATTGGCTGCACAAATCCGGAAAGAATACTGAGTGCTTGCACTTAATCCTGACACAGACCGACTCGTGCTCGCAGAACTAAGGCCACTGATTAGACTTCCAGTGCTGCAGTTAGTAGGAGCGCTGGCTCCCATTTGGTAAGCGATCGTGAAACTGCTCGTCGCTCCACCAGAGGCCCAACTCAGATTGATTTGAGACGAACTGGAAGCCGCAGCTGCAAAATTAGCGGGATCAGGTGCAAATGTCGTGGCAGTGGCCGTTACACCCGCACTCATGTCAGAGGAAGTATTTACTGAACACACTCGGAAAGAGTATTGAGTAGAGCCTGCTAATCCAGCAATACTTGTACTAGTGCCAGTAAGTCCAGAAACAACAGTACCTGCGCTACAGGAAGCGGGAGCAATTGCCCCTAAGGCATAGGCCACTTTGAAAGTGGCTGTTGAACCTTCCCCGGAAGTCCAAGATAAATTCACTTGCGAAGAACTAACGACACTGGCCGTGAAGTTGCTGGGTGCCGGAGGCAGAGAAATGGTGGTCCCCGTTGTTGTGACTCCAGATGATGAAATGGCTGAAGCGTTAAACGCACAGAGGCGTATGGCGTAAGTAGTTCCGGGACTTAGACCACTCAAAGTATAAGAAGTACTACTTCCCGAAATATTGGAAACCAGTGTTCCATTGTTACAGCCTGCAGGCGCATTGGCTCCTACTTGATACGCTAAAATGAATCCACTAGTACTCCCTCCGCCCGAAGTCCAAGACACTGAGATTGAATTCGAATTCAACGAAGTGGCAAGTAAATTTGAAGGATCAGGTGGTACTGCTAGAGGAGTAGTGGCAGAAGCTGTTACACCGGAGGAAAGCGTACCTGCTGAAGTAGCCGAACATAATCTAAAAGAATAGCTGGTTCCCGAAGAAAAACCGGTTAGTGAAGTACCCGTTGAACTGCTCGATAGATCTGACAAGATTGTTCCACTGCCACAAGTAGAGGGAGCTGTAGCTCCCGGCTGATAAACGACTCTAAAGCTACTCGTCATCCCTCCCCCTGATACCCATGACAAGTTGATAGAGGAAGAGGATGCGGCAGTTGCAACAAAACTGCTCGGGTTAGGGGCCACAATCGTTAAAGAAACCCCATTGCTGGTTACACTCGAAGCTCCCCCTGTCGCACTGACAACAACTCGATAGTAAAATCCGTGATCACTTGCCGTGAGCCCGCTCAAAGAAAGCGTTGAACTCGTTGCCCCACTGATATCGGCATAAGTACTCCCTCCGCTCGAAGTGCTTTTTTGCCACTGGTAAGAAAGAGTAGCACTTTGAGTGACCGATGCACTGACTGAAAAATCCACACTGCTATTGGAAGTTGCTTGGTTTGAAGGTTGGGAATCAATCGAAATAACAGGAGTAACGACTGCGACCACAGCTTTGGCTGCCACAGATCCAAAACTGGCAGCTACTTCCACTTGCCCCGACGTATTAGCCGTAAACTGCCCTTTACTGTTTGAGGAATTTGATACGCTCACTGAAGGGGTAGGGGCCGTAAAGGTGGCCAGCTGAGTAATGTTCTGTGTAGTTCCATTCGCAAAAGTAGCGACTACAGCAGCTTGGGCGGTGGAGTTAGGGGAAACTGTGGGGGCTGTCACCCCGATAGAGGTCAAACCACGGCTTGCAATGACCGGGGTTGTCGCGTTCACAGTTGTTGCTGAAGCCCCGCTATCATAAGCCAGTCGAAAAGTATCTCCGTTAGCTTGTTGGGTCGCGGGCGCATAAGCAATATTGAGCACGCAACTTGAAAACGCTGGCAAACTAGGGCCGCAAGTTCCCCCTGAACTAAAAGGAGCAGTGACGGTACCCGGAAGGGAGCTAGGTTGTGAAAAGGGGGGATTGGGAGGAGTCGATAAAGAAAGGGTTGGAATCGGTCGTGACGTTAGATTTTTAACAACGACTGGAAGAGAAGCACTGGAACTGTTTGCGTCCAGGCCCACATAAGAAGCGCTCATAGCTAGGACGCTTCTACTGCTCGTTCCTGCAAGAATGGTTATCGCACTTCTAAGTTCACTTGGGTTTTGGGCCGAGCAAAAAACTAAATCCTTCTTACCCATTCCATCTCCCCAAGAAAACAAACAAGCGGCGTTACCCGAGCCTGATACCCCATCGCGAGTTAGGGTCCCACTGCAAAATCCAGGGAGAGGGTTATTTATTGAATCACATCTGAGGGTTCCCCAAGAGGACTGTAAGGAGGTGTCGGAAAGATCTGTTGCTTCCATCACCGAAAATACTTGTCCAGAGGAGTCGGGAACCAAATAAACGACTTTTTGATCTTGGGTCGCTCTCCGATCAAACCCAGTCATTAAACCGGAGTAGACATTTTGTGATTTGGCAGAAAAGGCATTCGGGGACAAACTCTCTTGAGGAACTGCAACTGCCACTAAGGGATTCCCTCCAGTAGATCGGATGAGGGCTAGTTTTGAACCAAACAACCAAGTCACATAAGTATCCAAGGGACGATTTGAAGTAGAGAAACCAAGAGCACTCCCTCTGAGTTCCCCGGTTGCAGCGGCACCACACGCCTCCCCTTTAAATCCCGAAAAACCGAAAGGAGTGGTATTGGACGTCAGAGATTTTAAGCTGAAACGAGCGCTCCCATTGAGAACCGGTGAAGCAGTGGAATCGTAACTGACTGTCCCTCCGACCCAAGTAGAACTGGAGGTAAAATCCATAGGACTCATAGCCGTGGTACTGGGGTAATCGTCGTAAGATCTCGACCTCAAGAGAAGGTAGTTGTAGGTGACGGGAGCAGAAGGGCAGATGGGACTGCTATTGGTGACCACGATTTGCCCGGAGCTGACAAAACTTCGAAACACATTGAAGGACTCAAAACGAAAACCATGACGAGTAGTTCCATCACTGCCTGCGTAGCGGCCAGTGCACGAAGAAGCTGCAAGCGACATCACTCCGGACCAGTTCTCAGTGGCAACCCCCTGGCAAGCGCCCGAAGTTCCGACGCTGGTGGGAGTTAGGCTGAACGGAGAGCTTTGGCCAGGCGTGATATCGCTCATTGTAATACTTGCCCTGACATCCTCTGCTAAAAGGGGTCGAGAACTGGCCAAAGCCAAAAAGAGGCTGCAGATGCTTTTCCAGAACCTTCTTTTTTTTACTGTCCCTTGCACCATAAGCTTCCTAACTTATCGGTAAATCCTTATTAATTCTTAATATTTACCTGTTCACTTGCCGCTCCCCTCAGATACTCCCTCATAGCGTAATATAACCCCGTTAGTGTTTTGATTATTGGCTAGCTGAAATGTACCAGAAGCAGCGATTACCAAAGGTGGCTCATCTAGAGGCCCCAAGACGCTGTTTGAAACAATGGCCGGTGGAAGAGCGGAGAGCCCGCTCTCCGTACTTTCGGTTGAGGAAAGGTTTCCCCCTTCTTTGCAGGAGCTCAACATGAGAGCGAATACCAGAAACACATAAGTCTTCCAGATTTTTTGTCGCATACGTACCGCCTTAGCCTTAGATTAGCACATCAAGTCGGGGGAAATATGGAGATCTATGGCGTTGATTGTGGAATAAATTTGATAAAACGATCACATTTAGGGAAACCGGAATCAGCTTCCAAACCGGGGAAAAGAATAATTGACCTACCCCCCAAACACCTGGCGATAAATGCGGGGTCTGATGGAAAAACTGAGCCAGAGAGGCCCCCATAGCAGCTTGTCTAAAAGAAGAGACTGGCAGCCGTATTCAATCGAGTCTGAAATTCGACAGCTTGTCTCACTGATCTTTTCTGTTCGGTGAGTGTGTCTCCAATAAGTAAAAGGAGACGGCAGGATTTTTCCTTCATCGACAAACTCCCAAGCCGTATCCGTCTGGGAGGAATCCGTAATGTGGCTCACCCAGTTTTGAAGAAAGCCCGGAAGACCCATTTTCAAATGCACTTCATGCCCTTTCTCACAGCCATCGAATCTTTCCAGTTCAAGGCTCATGAAGGGGGGTTTTAATTTCAAAAAAAGCTCCTGATTAAACAGATTTTTAATTTCTTGCAATGAGCTTTTTACTTCCGCTTCAAAATAGAGTTTCATCCTGTGTCTATTCTAGGAGAAGATGGGCCGAGAGGAAACATGAAACCAATCATTATTATAGGAGCTGGGCTTTCCGGACTTGCTTGTGCCGTTACCCTTTCTCGGGCGGGCAAACGGGTTCTTCTTTTGGAAAAAAGAGAGCTTGTCGGGGGCAGAGTTTATACCCAGCAAACTCCGTCTGGCTTTTTAGTGGATGAAGGGTTTCAAGTGCTCTTGAGTTCTTATCCAGAGCTAAGCCATGTGGTCGCCCTCAAAGAGCTAAAGCTCAAGCCCTTCAACTCGGGAGCCTTGATATTTAATGGTCAAAGCCTAGAGCTATTAGCCAATCCTTTCAGACATCCCCTGAGAAGTCTTGAAACTCTTAAATTCTCTTCGGCATCATTAAGAGACAAAGCCTTAGTTGTGAAATTGATGGCTCGAGTTTTATTCAAAAGGCCACAGGATCGCATAGGCTCCCCAACGACTCTTGAGTACTTAACCGACTTCGGGTTTAGCCAACGTTTTATTGACGATTTCTGGAAGCCTTTCCTTAGGGGCGTTTATTTGGACCCGACTTTAAGTTTAGGATCTGGATTTTTCGAATTTCTGATGAACTGCTTTGCTTGGGGAGAAGTCACTCTTCCCGCTGGCGGTATGAATGCATTACCTCAAGCCATCGCCAAACAACTTCCTCCAGACTCAGTGAGATTAAATGTTTCGGTGAAAACTTGGGAACCGCACCAAGTGATCTTAGAAAATGGCGAAACCATCCAAGCAAGTGCCGTTGTTTGTGCTTTTGATCCAAAGCTTCAAGAAAAAAAGAGAGAAGCCTTTTTTAGAAAAGCACACACTTTTTATTTCACGTCTCCCGCAATCTCGTCACTGGGATGGGAGCGCTGGTTAATTTTAGTTCCGGCCCATTTAGGTTTTTCTATTTCCCACTTGGCGCTTATTTCATCGGTAGCTCCGGGATACAGTAAACACGGGGAGCCTCTACTGAGTGTTACTGTTGTTGGAGAGAAACACTGTTCGGCTTCTGAAGTCATCCAAGAAGTGGAGAAACTAGCGGGCAAAGAGCTCGGTTTGAATTCCGTAGCGACCACCGAAGTACCTTATGCACTTCCTATCATCGAAACAGAACTCCAAGGTTACGAAAATCAGGATGGCATTTGGCTCTGCGGCGATCGTTTTGCATCGCCTTCCATCAATGGAGCTCTACGATCCGGGCGCCTTGTGGCTGAAGCGATTCTGCTAGTGACATTCTCTTAGCGGGTTGTTCTTGATCAGTTTTTTACCTTTTTTTCCACCACCACCACGTATTCTGCGAGTCTTTAGCTTTCTCCACTCTGGACTTTAACTCTGAGGGAGTAATTCCCGATACCGTGATATTTCGGCTGATATCTTTGTCTTTTCTTTCAAAATTAAATGGCTGATCCGCCAACTCATCCCGAAACTGTTGCATGCGCTCCACATACTCATCGGCCTTTTCTAGATCAGAATCTGTAACTGCTTTAATAAACCCGTTCCTCAAAGCTATCGCTTTTCCAAGAATGTTGATAGCTTTGGATTCAATTGGAATCTGTTCCAGCTTATTCAAGGACCACTCATAAACATCATCCGCACTTTTGCCAGCCCATACGTCTGCATATTTTTCAAAATCAATGGTCTCCTCATAAACTGCCGTATCTTTGATTTCAGAAACGACTTGAAAAACGCCACTCAGATCCCCGGTTGTCATCCGATCCATAATTTTTGTAGCAAGCTCAGTCACGTTGATACAAGTGCGTTTAAAGTCTCCTTCTGGAGTTTGTGAAAAAGCACAAAAAATAGCTGGATTGTCTTTCAAGAACTGAGAGACCTTTGCATTTTCTTTCAATTTAACGTCAGAGAGCACATCCGCTATGAACTTCATTTCTCCCTTTTGCAGTGCAGGTCTGTCTTCGACAATAAGGGCTACCTGCGGCATTTTGTCTTTGATCACACCTAGGGCTTCCCCCAGTGCTTTTTCAGCTTCTTCATGGGTACTGTTGGTTAAACTTTGAACCGCTTTTTTAATATCACCTTTGTTTTCAATCAGCGCTTTTCCCACTTCTAGTGACAAAAACTGGCTTACACTTGTTGCGGAAGTTTGCACCGTATTCTCAACGGGACGCTCTCCATTTAGAGGGGCTTCTCCACCGCCATGATCTTGTGCCCGGCCTAAGATACACAGAACAGTGATAATCCAGATCTGCTTCCACATAGAATCCCCTAACTTCTGACCGAACTCACTGCTCACCTGAGTCCCAGACCCCTTTTGAATAATCCCTATTTAAGAAGGCCCCAACCCCACCAAACTAGGACTGCATTTACCAGTCCAAGAACAACTGCTGGTAGAAACGCAATCAGAGGATCTTTAATTCGCCACCTGGCCCAAACCCCACACAGCATAAGCAAAGCTAGCCCAAACGAAGCAGAGAGTGCCAATTTTGGAAACCAAAGGCCCCCTATTTGTCCCAGGGCGCCGGCAATTTCCAGAGCTCCTATGAGCGTTCGATACTGGCCTAACCGGTAACGATTAAATTCCTCGACCATCCTTTTGGAAAGGAGGCAATGAGCTCCATAAAAAAGAAATAAACCGGCAGAACATAAATTAAGGACATGTAAAAGGTTCAACCGAGTCTCTTTTCTTATTTCTAAATCAGCGAATAATCTTAACTCGAAAAGGCAAAAACGGCGAGGGACTTCACTCAGAGCCTTGTTGCCTCAAGATCACAATGCAGTTTTTTGACTACGAACAAATGAGGAAAAGTTAGACTAGCTAAGCAGACAAAACAGGACATGACGCTGTTCTGTGCCAAGGTTCCCTTTGAAAGGTTCAGGCCACTCCAAAGCCAGAGAGGAATGACGGGCACAGTAAAGAGACTCGCCAAAAACAGTAAAGGCCCTGCGGTAGTTTTAGTCCGACTTAGAACCCGAAAACAGTGATTCAGCGAGTGATAACAACAAAAATAAAGGCAAAAGCCGATTAATGGATCACTTACTGCAAATAGTGCCAACGTTACCCCCAACGATACCAAGTATTTTAAGATGAGCATTCGACAATATCTGGAATGCGCTCTCTTAAAACAGATCACTGAAACTACCAAAAAGAACACGAGCCCATAACTCAACAGAAAAGGAGCCACTGCCACAAACTCGTTGAAGAAGCTCTTAAAACGGCTCAGAACGGAGATTTTTCTCTTTTTGACAGACTTCTCACAGCCGTTAGAAACCCTTATCAGTTGGATCCTGCCGATCAAGATCTCAGGGTGCCCCCCACCCCGCAGCAAGAAGAGGGTTACCAGACTTTTTGTGGGACCTGAAAAATGAGAATCATGGCTGTTAAATCTTGCAGTATTTTACTATACTGAATCCATTGAATAAAAACACCGGGGAACTTCAGCATGACACTTATCACTCAAATTGCACAACTCATTGTGGGATTGGGCCTTCTCAATGTCTGGTTGATTCGATTCAATAAAGCCACTGATTACCGTGGAGGAACCGCACAGAGCATGAAAGAAGAATTTGCGGCTTACGGATTACCAGAATGGTTTTGTTATGTCGTGGGCGGTTTGAAAGTTCTTTCAGGAATGGCTCTTCTTGCAGGTCTCGTGGTTCCGGGAATCGCTGTTTACCCGGCAGGCATAGTGGCTGTACTGATGATCGGGGCTTTAGCGATGCATGTGAAAGTTCATGATCCGATAAAAAAGTCACTCCCGGCGGCCTGCATGCTGGCGCTGTGTGCTTTAATCCTTTACCAGTCTTCGATTTGATCAGGGCTTGCCTAAAGCTTCCAACTCCGCCCATCGGGCGTAGAGTTTCTCGATTGCTTCTTGGGATTCGTGCAGTTGCTGGTAGAGCTCTGTGAGCTTGTGGGCTTGAGATTGGATCTTAGGGTTTGCCAATTCCGCTTCAATCACTGCTATTTTTGCTTCGGTCTTTTCGATGGTTTCTTCCATTGAAGCCAGCTCGCGAGTTTCGTTGTAGCTGAGCTTACGTTTTTTGGGAGCCGGTTCAGCTTTGGCAGGTTTTGCACTGGAGCTTTTAAGCAAAGCCAAATGATTTGCGTGCCAGGATTCCCACTGCGAGAGATCGGCAAACTTCTGCAGCTGCCTTTGCGGTTGCTGCAAGTCGGGAAAAGCAATGATTTGATTGGCCACTTGATCAAGAAAATACCGATCGTGGGTCACCAAGATCACAGCCCCTTCAAATTCGGTGAGGCAGTTTTCCAAAACATCCAAAGTCTCAATGTCCAGATCATTGGTCGGCTCATCAAGCACCAGCACTTTGGCCTCTTTCAACATCAGCCGGGCCAATAGAAGCCTTGCTTGCTCGCCTCCGGAAAGTTTTCCGACCGGCAAGTCGATTTGCTCCCGGGAAAAAAGAAAACGATCCAAGTAGCTCCGGATGTGAATGGGCCGGCCCCGATACACAACACTGTCTCCCCCGGGACAAAGGGTTTTTTGAACGCTTTGATTGAGATCCAACGATTCTCTTTTCTGCTCAAAATAAGCCACTGACAAAGCTTCTGCCCTCAGAACCAAACCGGTATCGACTGGTTCCGTTCCCAAAAGGCAACGGATGAGTGTGGATTTACCGCAGCCGTTTCGCCCCAAAAGGCCCACTCGGCTTCCGGGGCCAATAAAAACACTGAAATCCGTGAAAAGAGCTTTACCGCCAAAAGATTTTGAAATGTTTCGGGCTTCAATGAGGCGGTTGGGTTGTTTCTGTGCTGCTTGAAAATCCAAAGCCACTTCTCTTTTCCGGTTTCTAAACTCGAGCTCCTCGACATTGTCCATGAGTTCATGGGCCCTTTGAATTCGAGCTTGTTGTTTGGTGGTGCGGGCTTTAGCCCCTCTTCTCAACCACTCAGTTTCCCGCCTGAGTTTGTTTTTCAAAGTGACTTCCTCAGCTTTCTGCTGAGTGAGTTGGGATTCTCGAAGCTCCAAGTAAGTGGCGTAGTCCCCATTCACTGCAAGAACCCCTTGCGGGTACTGTGAGTTGAGTTCAAACATGCGGTTGGTGATGCTTTGTAGGAAAACCCGATCATGGGTAATCACGACAACTGCAAAAGGGGCTCTTTGAATAAGCTCCTCGAGCCACAGAATACTTTCAATATCCAAATGATTGGTAGGCTCGTCGAGCAGAAGAAGTTCGGGCTCTTTAACAAGTTCTCGCGCCAGAGCCACTTTTTTTTGCCACCCCCCGGAGAGCTGCTGGAGGCGGGTTTCTGCTGAGAAACCCTGCGAATCAATCCCCAGTTTTCCCATCCACTCCAAAGCGAGTGCATGGGCCTCGCTGGAAAGCGGATCTTCAGCTCCAGAAAGAAGGGTTTCTTCAATCGTGGCATTCAAGTCCAGTTTGGGAGTCTGTTCGAGAAATCCAATTTTGAGCCCTTTCTTTAAAGAAAGTTCGCCTTCTTCTTGGGGGATTTTCCCAGCCAGGATTTTCAAAAGCGTGGATTTTCCAGCACCATTGGGTCCAATCAATCCCACACGATCTTTGCTTTCGATCACAAAGTTAAGGCCCTTAAAAAGAGGGCGTGCTCCAAATGAATGCTGGATTTCTTTTGCTGTCAGTAAAATGGCCATGAAGCTCTTTAAAATTCCCCTTCAAAACACTGCTCTTTCAGTGTTTCAAACACAAGCGGCGAGCTTTTGAATTTCAAGTGATTTACGTGAGGAATGGAAATATTGATTCCATCTTCAAAAGCCCCCGAATCATATGGGTTCAACATTCCATCATCAGGGGAGAAAAGGGAACACTTTTCAATTCTTTTCATTTCTTCTGCGTGGTTTTCCAAAAGCTCCAAAATAAAAGGGGGCTGGGTGGTTCCAATGAGCAAATCAAAAATATCCCCGCAATAGTAAGGTGCCAAAAAAGAAACCCCACAGAGACCGGGCTTTTCCCCAAGCTGCCCAAAAATGACGCCGGCAAGGCCTATGAATTTTCGCACCCGGGGAAGCAAGTGGAGCTTTGCGAGAGTCACCAAAGAAACCACGTGTCCGAGAGAATGCCCCATGACATCGAACCGAGTCTCACTCGAATAACGGGCCATAAATTGTTTAAGTTGGGGCTCTACGGCTTGGACCATGTCAGAGATGTTTTTTTTATCCGGGTAGCGGACTTTCAACACATGCTCTTTGGAAAATCCCACCCTTTCGAGCTGAGTCACTGCAGACGACATATCCGTGGCCATTTTGGGCGCGCCCCCGCCTCCCCCATGGAAAAGGATCTTGGGAGTGAGGGATCTGACTTCTCCAGCCCCCGCCAGAACAGAAACCAAAGACACCGTTACCAATAAAAACTTCTTCACCACAAATAACGCATCGACCCATTTTTGATTCTGATTGAAATCTGAAATGTGATTTTTTCTTAACAATTGGGAAGAGAGTCCCCAGAGCCTTTTCAGAGGTAAAAATGAAACATGGCATAGGCGAAGTCCGCAAAAGTGGAACTGCTCCCTCCGTAGCGCTGCCTTAAGTATTGAGCGTTGATTTCAAGGTGGGGACGCGGAAAAAACTGAATGCCTCCTCCATACGCTTCCATTTGAGAAGCGGGATCGAGAAACTGATTCCTCACAAATTCCTGGCTCACATAAAAGTGAACGCCCTGAACCCATTCGTAATCGAATCGGACAGTATCCGCAAACCCCGCCTGGGTTTTCCCAAACTTTGGGGTAAACCAAGTAAAAGCAGTATCAGCCAACAAAAAGAATTTTTTTCCAATTCCTAAAATAAAAAAAGGCCCGGCCAAGTTTCTCGTCCCCACGTTCCGAGTCAAGTACACATAACTGGCTCCAATCTTGTGCCGGTCTCCGAGAAAAAGACTCGAACTCAGCGCTGCCCCCATTTCAGATCCGAGATCCGGGTTGTCGATCCGGCCCAAAATCCCCGTCACAAACAAATCCAGAGTCTGTCCAATCCAAGCTGCTTCGACATTGTAAGTCTCAGTCCCCTGATCCCGCCCCAAGCCTCTTTTCACCGCAACGGAGTGATTCTCCGTATTGATCCCGGCAGCAGGAAGAAATTTCCCAGCTCGAAAAGAAAGTTCATCAGTCGGGCGAATCTGCACGTAATGCCTCCGGCTGATTGGCTTTCCTTGATTCGTCACTCCCACAGTCGCATCGGCAGTCGTTTTCCCAGCTGAAACTGCTGCTTCAACATCCGCTTGCATAAAAATAAACTGTGCCGTCTCTCGACTTGCCCGGTTTTGATAAAGTTGCAGGGCTCTGATGTCGCCCCCCAAATTCAACCACTCCGGGAGCTTGGGAACCCCATAGAGAAACTGTTCTTCATTTTCCGCTCGCCAAGTGCTCATGAGATCCGCAGACAAGTTTCTTCCATAGGGGGTCAGGATGCCGCCTCCCGTTGGGCTCTGGTGGCAAGTAGTACAGTTAGCGTAACCGGAGCGGACCATTTGGGGAAAAGCAAAGGAAACCCCCGTAAAAATTAAAATGAAGAGTCCCCCTAACTTCATGGGGTCCTTACCCATTTCGCTTTTGCTTTGGCGTTTACTTTCACATCATCTGTCATCGAAATATTGGCATAAGACGGTCTTTGAATTTTGAAATCCCTGATTGAGAGTGAAAAACTGCAGGCCGCTTCCAAGATCTCTCCGTCCACTTTTGCTTCGATTGTCCCGGAGACCGGATGAGTGGCTCCGTGCAGTTGCAACACCCCCTGAAACGGGCCGGAAAAAGAAAAAGAAGAAGAGGCAAATTCAGTGGGCAAATGGATTTCACGGATGATCAATTCCGCTTTGGGGAATTTTTTCACTTCCAAGTAGCGATCTTTCATGTGTTCATTGCGCAGTTCGATTCCCGTATCCAAACCGTTCAAATCAAATACGGCTTTGACGGAAAGTTTTCTGCCCTCGAAGACAAACGCCCCGTCCAGTTTTTTTTCGCTGCTGCCGTGGATTTTCAAAAGACTGGGCTTTCCCGTCCCTTCAAATTCGGTCTTCGAATCCTGTTCGATAAATTCAAAGCGATACGGCTTTCCCAAGCAGTGGGAAGAGAACAGAATCACCAGCAAAAGGAAAAATGACTTAGTTGTTGGGTGCACCATTGGAGATCCAATCGTAAAGAGTTTGAAGTTCTAAAGCAGACAATGCTGGCTCCCTCTCCGGCATATAGCCCTTGTAGCATTGCCAAAAAAGCTGGCTTTGATGGGGTTGAAACGGGATCACAGTCCCTGGAGAGGACATCACGTCATCGTAAGAGGACAAAGAAACACCCCCTTCAGGACGCGTGGGGGAATGACACTTGGAACACTTCACATCCAAAATCGTAGCTTTGATTGCACTGAAGCTCGAATTGAGACTGGCCGAACTGACTTTAGAGTAACTGGGGCTTTTGTTGCACGAAACTAAAGCGAAGAGCAGAGTTGCTAAAAAGATTTTTTTAAAAAACCACACCCTCATGGAGGCTGGATAGTACTCTCACCCCTTCGACTCCCGCAATCGCAATTGAAGCCAGCGAATTAACGCCGTGCATTGTTCTTGCCCAGCAGCTGGACACCCTTTGCCGGTAAAGTAAAAAAGAGGTAAGACCAGACTTTGTCAGATAGGGAAATCAGGAGTCGCTGTGAAAGCTTTGAGCTTGGGCATTCTCTCACTCATTTTGTTTCTGAAGGGCTGCGGGTTTAACTACCCGAAATCGTCTTTTTCCCCTTCTGAATCCAATGGCTCTTCAGACAAAACGCCAGCCATCAGCTCTTTTTCACTTCTAAGAACCCGTATTTTCATCCCAAAGTGCTCTGAGTGCCACCAAAGCGACATAGCAGACTATGACTTCTTGATTCAGAATGAGCTGGTTGTCCCAGGATCTCCTAGTTCGAGCATTTTATATGAAAAAGTGAGGACGGGAGAAATGCCTCAAAATGGCCCTCCCCTCAGCAGCGAGGAAGTCACTGCGATTTATCTTTGGATTCAAAATGGGGCGCGGAACGATTAATCGGCTCCGAACCTTCTGTTAGCCAAATCGGCCATTCAATGGGATACTCCTCAAAAGAAAGGCATTCATGACATTTCTCTCGAGAGTCCTTAATCCCCCCAGGTACGGGTATGAAAAAAAAGGGGAGTTTTATAAACCCACGAAGAAGGAACTGATCAGCGAGTTCTTGTTCAGAGTGAACCCTTTCACTACTCGAAAAAACTGGATTGTCTTTTTTGGGTGGGCCACCACTCTATCTTTGGTTTTTCCTTTTTACTTGTTTATCACTCGCTACTTTACTTGGCCTCTCTTTTGGGTTGGCTTTGTGTACAGCATGGTTATTTTGGGAACCCATGGCACCATTTGGTATCACCGCTACTGCACTCACCGGGCTTACCGTTTTAGAAATGCTTTTTCGCGATTTTTAGTCAGCCATTTGGTGGTGAAACTGATTCCGGAAGAAACCTATGTGGTTTCCCACCATGTCCACCATTTAATTTCCGAAAAGCCGGGAGATCCTTACAATGTCCATGGTGGCTGGCTTTATTGCTTTTTGGCGGATGCGATCCATCAACCCGTTCGAAAAGATCTCAGTGAAGCAGAATATTTCAAAGTCACTGCCATGATGAACCACACTGGCGTCCGTTGCAATTCCTACTCAGAATATTTGAAATGGGGCTCTGTTTGCCATCCCTTTTTCACCACTTTGGAATTTGCTTGTAATTGGATTTTTTGGTTTTCTGTTTTTTATTTTCTGGGGGGAATGCCGCTCGCTATTACCATTTTTGCTTCTTGCGGAGTTTGGGCCTTTGGCATCCGGACTTTCAATTATGACGGTCATGGCAGAGGCCAAGACAAACGAAAAGAAGGGATTGATTTCAATCGAGACGACCTTTCGATCAATCAATTATGGCCGGGTCTGGTCACTGGAGAATGGCATAACAACCACCACCTTTACCCCAACGGCGCGCGCGCAGGCTTTCAACCCTATCAATTGGATTATGCTTGGTACTTTATCCGCTTCTATCACTGGGTCGGGGGAATCACTTCGTATCGAGACTACCGGCAGGACTTCTATGACAAGTACATGACCCCTTATCTGGCCATGCAAGAACCGCTTAGTGGTACTTCACTTTAGACTGGTCTTCTTCCCGAATCAAAAGCTCTTTGAAGCTATCGAAAGAAATGGATTCGGAATTTCCGTCGGGAGTAAACACACGAAAAGCTTCATCAGGTTCCACGAGGGCTTCTGTTTCAAAGTTTGTAACCCAAGTAGACCAAGCCCTTTCCTCGCGGGGAGTGATCCGGGCAGTGTTGTGTAAAACCCCCATTGCGGCAATAACAGGGACTCCAGTGGCTCGTGCCAATCGAGACGCATCCGCTTCGGCATGGGTTCGCCCCACCCCTCCACTACAAGTCTTGTAAAAAAGGGCTTTTGAAGAGCGCACGCCGGGGAGCTTGGAGTAAAGATCGATGATTTTTTCCACATCCATTCTTACTCGGACGAGGGGTACCCCGTTCAATGTGATGGGGTAGAGTTCATGGCGATCACCTCCGGGCTCTCCATGGCCCACTCCAAAAAAGCCCACTTCGGGTCTCAGGGCTTGGCGGATGGCAAACCCAGCTTCTTTGCCATTCATATCATGCATCCAAAGATCCAATTGTCTCAGATCTTCTGGGGCCCGCTTTAAATTCAAAAGCCGTTGGCGAATCACTTTTTCACAGTGTGCTTCCAGAGCCTCTCGGGAAAGCCGGTCAATTTTCAGAAATCCGTTTTGGTCCACCGCTTGAAGCTTTGCTTTAAGTTTGGAAGGAAGGGTTTGGAAGACCTGTGTGCTGTCAAAATTTTCCGGCCTCCATTTTCTGAGGAGGATCTCCGGCCTCACGGAGGCCTTCACCCACTCAAGCCCATTGTCTTTGCTGAGCCACTCAAGCACGGGGCCGCACTCAACCGGGTAAGCTTTTAAAGTGCTTACCAAGAGCAAAATGAAGGTTAATCCCACCATTCGCATGCACCGGCCAAAAACTCTTCTCTGGGGCAAACCCGCATTTTCGGATTGTAGTCACCTTGATACTGTTGCTTCTCTTTGAAAGTTTTTGATGGCAAAATATTCCTGAAAGCATAGAGAACCATGCGGCTATTTTTCGGACGAATATCAGGAATAAAATAGTACCCCTTCTTAGCAGCTTCTTTTTCCACTTCTTCGCCAGTGCCATTCACAATAGTTACGTACCCGTCCTGATCGGGAGGAGTGAACTGGTCCACCAGACAGGCCAGCCCTTGGTTGTTTGGAAAATTGATTTCACACAGGGACCAATAACGAACTTGGGCATTGGAATTAAATAATCCAGAACCTGAAAAAGTATCTACATGGGTCGGGGCTTTGAAGCGAATGAGAGCGACTTCATCAAAACTCATCCGGCTATGGCCCTCGGCATATTTGCCCACAGCAGAATTAGCTCCTTTTTTCCATTTGGCTTGTCCAAAGCTGAAGACGCCTTTGGGATCCTGTGACAGAACTCCTAAAAATTGGGGGTACTTGGTAAAATTCTCGACAGGCCAAGAATCCAAACAAGAAGTGGGTTGTCCCGTTTTTAAATCAAAAGCCTCAACATGAGGCAAATCCGCCAAACTGACTGGAAGCCCTTGGTTTGGTAAATAGTAACGGACGTAAAAAGATATAAACTTCTCATCTCTTACAAAGGGAATTTGGTTTTCCCCTAACTTCGGCGCTCCTTCTGGAGCAATAAAAACCGTGTAGTCCCGGTTGGGGGCATCGAGAGGGGTCCCTTCCGTAAAAGGATTAACAGATCCCGGATCGGGAACCATTCGAGAGTCCACAAGAGAACTTCCCGCTCCATTTTTTCGCCCATTATAGGTTTCAATGCTGAAGAACCTGGCTTGAGGAAACTTACCTTTCACTACATAGTACCTGGTGCCATCGTTGTAGAAGGACATGATCCCATAAGCAGCGTGGGTGTCTCCCATGTAGCCTTTGGGGCCTATCGTTCCTGTTTTTAAATCGTGTTGCCAGAGGTGCGAACACTCTTGAGCCATGCTCACAGCAGATAAGACTAGAAATGTGAAGAAAATATGAAGCACGGACACTCCTTCCAAAATGATAATGCACTGCATTATCGGGAGGGCCCGCTAAAACTTTAGGGTTGTCCTCGTTTCCAATCCAGAGCCGCTCGGGTCAATCCCCCGGCTCCTCCATCGATGAAATGGATAGTGATGCCGCCATTTAACTTTAGATTGTGAAGATTCCTTCACAATTGAGCGATTGAAACCAGTTGTTCGAAAAAGCTAAAATAGGGAATCCATGAAAGCACGTTGGTATACGTCCGGTCTGCTTTTGCTGTTATTGATGCACCCTTCTGCAGCTGAGTCTCCCTCGGGATCAGATAGCGGTGGCTTTGACAATTCTGCAGGAGAACAAAGTGCGAAGGAGCAGCTGGAGGCCACTGTTCAAAAAAAAGGTCAGCTTTTTGGTGATAAAGCCCTTACTCTCTTTCAACAAAAATTCATAAAAATTGGCGACCCTGTCTTTGGGCAATCTCCGTGGGTTATTTCCAACTACCCCACTCCTAGCAACCCATCTGCAATGGACGAACTTCCCAGAGTCAGAGTAACTACTGAATTCTCCTCAGGCACACCCACTATCCGTTCAAAAGTTCCCGTTTCAGACCCTTCGACTTTGAAATTTGATAGTACGGGTTTTGCTGCCATCGATCCTTCTGCAGCCACTGGACAACCCCAAACCGCTTATCTTGGAGTGGATCAAGGGTTCCCAAGCGATTTTCTTTCGAACCCCAATAGCAAAGTGGACAGCGCTCAAGTGACGGTGGCTCCAGTCCGCTTTCTGGCTTTCGTCGCCGATCCCAATAATCCCAATCTCGTCTCAAGCATGATAGTTCAAGTGGGGAACGTCACAGCTGCAGTCCCAATCGATCCCCCTCCTCCGCCTGCTTCCCCTTGTACTCTGAGAGCGGATAAAACGACCGCTTCGAATGTGAACGGAGAGAAAGTCACTTTCACGTTGGAAGCTTCTTCAGTGATTACGAGTGCTACTATTAGCAACAATGCCATTTCTGTTCCACTGACTCAATCTGCTACTGATCCCTCAAGACTGATTGGAACCATAGATCTTCCCGCACCGGGCCCCTCAGAACTTACCAACTTGGTGCAAGAAACTTGCTCGCCGACCACCAGTCCGGAATTTTCGAATGGAACTTGGACTGTTTCGGCCCGAGTTTCAGGGCCTGTCAATTCAGACGCTTGGTCTGTGAGTTGCACAACCACAGTCAATGTTAGAGTAAGAAAACCCCCTCCGCCAGCGTGTAGCATTAGTTTGCAAACAAAGAACACGCCTCCCATGCCAACGACCAGGGCTGAGCCTGGGGAATCGGTCACTGCCACTCTATTCGTCACTGGAAGCCCAGTGGATTCCGCAATATTCAACGGGAGCTCAGTTTCCCCTAATTCAAGTTATTGCTCGCCCGGTTCGACATCTATTGATGTCATTAAACAAGATACCGACCTTGGAGCACCTCCGGATCTGATCACGGCTTCAGTTACGGGACCTGGGGGAACTACCACTTGTCAAGCCACTTTGGAACTGAATCCCCCGGATCCAAGATGCCAACTGACTCACAACGTAGGAAATTCTTGCTTGGGGCTTTGCAGCGACATCAACACGGGGCAATTCACTCTTGCGTGTAGCAACCAAGTTAAGAACGTTTCCCTACAGATTTGTTCTTCAGAACCTGTTGGCTGCCAGAGTGCACGCTCTCTTCCTTTTGCAAAAGAACCTGACGGCTTTACAAGATCTCGATTTCCCTTCACCAAAACCACAAACACTTTGGAAGAAATCAGAGTTGTGGTTTCCAACAAATGGAACAGGTCGGCCACTCTGAACTCGTATCTAGGGTGGTGCCAGTCTTCTCCTACTTGCTCTCTCACGGCTTCTCCAAAAAATGCGGGAACTTATGTCCAGATTAAATCAGTGAACAGCGACTATTGTTTGGATAATGCTTCTCTCTCCACAGGAACTGGTTTTACCCAGCAAGCTTGTTTATCGAGTGCCAATTTTAAACTCTTCACAGTTAGTGCAGCTGAAAACATTTACCGCATTCAGAATGTCGATAGCGGCTTTTGTTTGGAAATCGCTGATAACTCAATGGTTAACGGGGGATTAGTGAAACAATACCCCTGTCAGGAAGGTAAACTCAGTCAGGAATTTCTTTTGGTAGCAGTCGATGCGATTTCTTACAAGATCATTGCTCGAGTGAGCAATAAGGTTCTAGATGTCCAAGGTATTTCAACCTCTCCGGGAGCTGTCGTCTGGCAGTGGGACGACTGGGGAGGAAACAATCAAAAATGGAGGATCATTTCTCCCACTTCTTTAAAGCCAGGAGATTTAGTCAATTTGACCGTTTCCAATATCCAAGGGTGCTTTGATCGAAATCAAGTCAGAATTGCAAATACTCCAGTGACTCTTTCCCCCAGTGGAACGGCAACTCTGGATTTTACAAAATTACTGACCACTGAAGAAACAATCCAAGCCACGATTGGTGCACCCGGAGGATTAACGGGTACCTGCGCTACTTCAGTGTTGGGAGCTCCCCCTCCCAGCTGCACTTTAACCAGCAACAAACCCTGCGTCGATATCAGTGAAAGCGCCGATCTCACATTAAATTGCACCAATGCCACTGATGCTTATATTGCTGGGCAAAAAATACCATTGGATCCCAACGGGCGAGGCACTTACTCGTATTTAAGAACCCAATGCTCGTTTGATACCATCAGCGCTGTCGGAAATGGTCCCGGAGGCCAAGCACTCGCTTCTGTAGGGCTGCCGCTTTGTGCTCAGGCCCCTCAATGCACTCTGACAAAAGATACTGATAGGCCTGGTTTGGGGGAAAATTTTAATGTGGTTTTAGACTGCGGGAGCAGCAGGGTGACGGAAGCAACAATCAATAACGTAGCAGTCAATTTGGTGGGCGGGAGGGCCACTGCGGCCCTTTCTTGTGATAGCCGCGACACTTTCGAAGTGCTTGCAAATGTCAAAAATACGGCCTGTTTTTCAGTGGATTACCAGCAGCCAGTGACGTGTCAGGTCAACACATGCAAGTGGAATTTTCGATACCCTCCTCAAAACGTAGTTGTTTCCACCATTCCAGGAAATAATCGAAATAGCCAAGGGGTGTCTGGTTGGACCGATACCGGCATAAATGTTGTAGGAGATAGCCTCATCCGAATTTTTGGGGCTCAAGGCTCAGTGGATCTGAATGGTCCCGCCGCTGGCGGTGCCACTACTCCGGAGGGCTTCGATTGCAGCACCTCTGCGTGTAACCTGTATAAGGAAGAATCTGATTATCCCATAGGGGCTCTATTAGGAAAAATAGGATCGGATGGAGAACCTTTCTTGGTAGGTCTTTCGGATTTAAGGGGAGTTTACGATGAAGAGGGAGGGCGCCTTTATTTTCGAGTTAACGAGAGCACTTTGTCTTCCGTTGACAATACGGGCTCTTTTTCCGTGAGAGTTCAAGGGGAATTTTTGCGTGACGTCATTAAACCTGCCAATTCTTTTTCAAATCTGCTTTATGATACGGATGCAGGCCGAGTTTACCAAAAAGTGGCAGTATCTGTTCCAGGAAACGCTATTGACTGGGTGGATACGAATCTCACCATAGATGATTCGTCTTTTCTTTCGATAACTGCAACTGGATTTATCGACACCAACGGCAACGCAGCAGAAGGAAGGGTTTATCCAAACGGGATGGCCTGTACAACGGCAACCTGCAGAAATTGTCGTTTGAATAGCAGTTTTAATCGCGGGGCTTTGATTGGAAAAATAGGAGCTGCAGGGGCACCTTTCCTCATTTCTAAAGGAATAGAGATTCCCGTCGTCTGGGGAGGACGACTCTACTTAAGTGCCAATAATACTGCGTGTGCGTCGAGTGCTAGTAGCTCAGCTTTTACTGTCTCGGTCGGAATCCAGCCATCTACAACTACCATTTACGGTTACAGCATCCCAGGCAATGCAGCAGTAGCGGCAACATGGACGGACACGGGCCTTGACGTTACGAATGATATCTACGTCGATTTTTTTGCCAGTGGAACCGTGGACCTCAATGGCAGTGCCGCTGGCCAAGCCTATGGCCCAGCGGGGGTAGCGGGGGCTTGCCCTACTTGTCCCGTGCCCGGATTTAATAAAGGAGCGCTTCTAGGCCGTATCGGACCCTCAGGCACAGTCTTTTCAGTTGGGACTACAAGGAGAAATGTGAGAAGTGGAGCGGGGGGAAGACTCTCTTTCCTTGTTAATGACCCAAACCGTGCAGACAATACGGGTTCGTTCACAGTGATGGTTTATGCCAAAGGCCAATCGGATAGATTCAAAAACCTAAACATGAACCCAAACGTGGCTGGCAGCGGCTCGATTATTTTTACTGATGCTCTTCACTCTGACGCGATTGTAACTTATCAAAGAGATGAGAACGGTGACTATGACTTTGCCGGTATTTACGCGCGAGATTTTGACGACAGCTACGACGTGCTTGTCAGTAGGTCAGATTTTGCTTACGTCAGCCGCTCTCGCAATGGAGTGAGGTATTTTTGGTCAAGAGATAAAACTCCAGCCTCTTCTCAGTCGCTTCTCTTACAAACCGTTGAGGCAGTTCCCTACGCTACCCAAAACGGTCTCTTAGGTTACTTTCAAGCGCTGAACAGTGTTCAAGTAGAGAGTCGCATTCTCCCCCATTGCACAAGAAACAGCACCTGCGTGGGCTATTACGGAAAACCCTACGCGGATGCGTGGTGGTTTCAAATTGGGCCCAAGGACAGTCCCGATTGTGAAATAGAAAAAGTTTTTATCCGAGAAGGAGGCTGCTTCACCGCCGATACTGAAATCCAAATGGCCAATGGCCAATCCAAAAAGGTTTCTGAATTGCGCGAAAACCAATTCATCTGGAATCCCCATTATCAAACCGGAATCCGCATTAAGAAAATCGTCAAAGGTCCGGAGAAGAAACCTCTCTACTGGGTTCGTGTCGGAGAGAAGTCCCTCACGGTAACGGAAGACCACCCGTTCCTCACTGAAACAGGTTGGGTTCAGGCTCAAGCTCTTAAACCAGGCCAACGTCTTTTTGGTGAAGGCGAAGGAAAGACTGTGAGTGAAGTCACAAAACTCAAATACAAGGGACCGGAGGATGTCTGGAACTTCGAATTGGAAACCGATGAACCGTTGGGCCATGTCATCTTGGCCAACGGTATCCCGACAGGCGATTTAACCACCCAAACTAGAATCAAAAAAGGCCCCCAATCGGTGCCCTGATTTTATTTCCGATTTGCGCAAGCATCGATCTTGTATTTGGGTAGTTCCACCCGCAGAGTTTTTCCATTGAAATAAAAAGGCAAAGATAAAAGAGTCTCCGTATTTTTCTGGGTCAAGTCGAAAGCTCGACTGCTCTCTTTACTCGAAATACCTCTTTCAACTGAATATTTCTCAAACTGCTCGAACCGTTTTGACGTTTTAGGGATATCCGCAAAAGCAGCGACTCCCCAATCATCCAGCAAGAACACTTGATAAAAAATGCTGCGCAGCTGTTGGCCTGCTTTGGGTTTCTTATTTAAGTGTTCAGTAAAAATATTATTGATATCGGTCACGGCTTTATCCCTGCAAGTCGCATCTCTAGATTGGGCTGTACACAGAAAAAAGCCCCATAAGCTAGGCTGCTCTGAGACCGGGATTCTAAATTCTTTTTCGACAATACCCTGAGTGAAAAAATCACTTGGAACATCCCATTGAAGGGCTTCTGTCTTTCTAGTTAAGGGCTCAAGAGTCACCATCAGCTTATGATCAGGTGCTGCTTTGAGATCCATTTGAATGGCATCCGCATCGCCAGGACGGCAGCTGGGCTTCATCACTAACTCAACAAACAAAACACTCTCTTGGTCGACTATTTTCAGGGGGAGCCTTTTAAGATCCAAATTTCTTTCCTTGACGTCAAAGACTGCTCTTTGACGAGCTACTTTTTGCTCTTGTACTATTTTCTTTTCATCTACTGAATCAAGTTTCCGGATCTGAGGGGCTTCGTCTTCTGGAACAGGCTTCGGAGAACCGGCGGGCTTTTGAGGTCTGGTCTTCAAAAGAAAAAATGCCAGGATAGCAACCAAGGCTACGATCCCACCTACCCATTTTCTGTTCATGGATTCCCCTTACACAAAAGATTATTTCCGTTTATGCCGCTGCGTCCAGTCAGTCAAACTGGGTAAGACCCGAATGGTATTAGGCCCGACTTTTTTTATGGGCAAAAACAACCCATTTTTCTGCACTTTTGCCAAAGTTCTACTGCCCTTTTTTATGGGGGTGAGCGCAATCAGACTAGCTTTCAGTTGCGGAGCCGGTGCAACTACTTCCCAAGTTGTTCCCGAATCACAGGGTTTTACTCCAATGCTGGCTCCCACCAAGTTGGAATTTGTAGGGTGAAAACAGTTGTTGGACAATAAGGGGTTAGCAGTTGCGTTCGGTTGGAAGCGAAAAGCGCTTAGGAAACTCACGGTCCCTGAGGAGGGATTAGGCAAGGCAAGGGTAAACGATTGACTGGGATCACTTGAACTGCAAGTAGCTTGAGTTAAGACACCAGAAATGCTGGAGGCTACACAGACGTTGGTTCCTGTTTTCTGGATTTGATAAGTATCTGTCGAGAGACTAGTCAGAATAAAGGTACTGGCGGTATTACATTTTTCTTGAACCAGGTTAGGAGGAGGAGCGGCGGGTGGAACGGCATTAGAAGGGCTGTTAAGACAATACCCCGTCGGCAAGCTGGATTTAAGCTTGACGGGTACTCCAGTTTTTCTTGGCTCGAGTGTTCCCTCTACGCGCAGGCAAATCACTCCAGTGAAGGGATTTCCATCTGCTCCGCTGAGGTCGCCCGGCAGGACAGGCTTAGTAATAGTCCCTTCGGTCACCATAGCCCTAGGTAAAGTATTAGTCGGACACCCTGAACAGTGAAACAATTCATTTCTCTCTGGATCCGTCAGTCCGAGATCCACAAGGGAAGGGATTCGAGTCGGGTATGGCAGGCACTGGTTCTCAACTCTGAAATTAAAGTAAGTTCCAGTGGCTGAACCCTGTATGTTGATGGTCTCAAATTGAAGGCTCTTAGCCAATTCGTCGCCCCCAACTTCAATTAGCGGTGGATCAAAACGAGTCAACTCAAATGTTTCTTTTTGCCTTCTGATAAAAAGGCCCAATTCGCCAAAAAACTGGTTTATCTGGGCATTCGCTTGGGCAATATTTTTGTTACTAACCGCTAATTTGACCTGCTCATTCAAATACATTCCTAAAAAAATGGAAGTGACTCCCATAAGAGCAGTGGCTGCAATTAATTCAATCAGTGTGAAACCGAACGGTTTTTTATTAATGCGTTTCCAGATCATTGAATCTCATCCACACTCAAGAGCGCAGAAGAGTCCGAGCAAAAAAAATCCAAGTCAGAGCTCACGTCACTCTTTCTTTTCCAATACGCTCTTAGCGTAAGCTTAATTTGCCTTTTTTCATTTGGAAAACCCCGAAAACTGTTGCAACTAATCGAATTGCCTACCACTTTGTCGTTCTGGCTGGACTCAGCAGAAAACAATTCTGCTCGAACCAAAACAAAAGCAGCTTGAGCACCAGTGAAGTCACTCAAAGAGTCGATGGGTGTCAATGGATCAGGCCCCTGTTTGGCTGCGCAAAAAAGCAGGGGAAGCCCAACGCCGGCGGAGGCTACTTTTACACTATCGCTATTTTTGCACCCACTCAGGTCTGCCTGCCAGTTCGGACAAAAGCCCCCCACTGAGGGAAGACTCACCTTTGCCAAATTGGGTCCCCCTTGCCGTTCAATCCTAAGGCTGACATCGGTTCCCGCAAAGACCGGAGGCGCACTATTAAATCGATTCATAAAATCATCTGCATCAACAGGACAACTGGCACTCAAAACTTGGTTGACTCTTCTTGCCACGAGTTGATTGACCCCCCCCACTGACTTGGTAAAAGAAGCTTTGGATTCCGACCGCATTCGAAACCGAGTCAATAGGGGGACCATTCTTCCCAAAAAAGTCACTACGACCATTAAGATAGTGATGGTTACAAGGACCCCCACCAATGTAAAACCCTGGTTTTTGTGGCCCATATCCCTATAAGGTTACCGAGTTCTTTTGCCCGAATCAATATCTATTGTCCCTCATAAACCCTTGATTTTTGTATATTTTCCATGCCAGAACTTGTCTCCTCTCTGTTGAAAGTTTTCGCACCATAAACTGAATGGATCTTAAGAGGTTAGGCTTTGTGTCCAACGCACAAACGTCTTTTTTAGTAATTTTTCCCTCCCAGTTGAGCTCTCTTTGGGCCTATCCCGGTTGGAATCCATTTTGAAACCTTTGGGCTAGGGATTCTGTGGTGGTTTAATCTGGGAGGTTTCTGATGTTTCACAAGTTGCCTGGTTTTTTGACACTCTTGGGGTTTGCCCTTCTCTCTCTTCCAATCCTGTCGGAAGAACCGACCCTCCCCACCCACCGCGAAGAAGCGGATTTGACCCGGCCTGTATCGGCTTCTTTCGAAGGCGTTTTTGAGCGCGAACCCCGATTAGTGGGCGAGAAACAAAAACTTTGCCCCGTCCTAAAAACGAAAGACAGGACTTACCGCCTGCGCACCTACACAGACGCACCCTGCGTGGAAACACTCAAAGCCTGTAAACAAGGAACCCGGTGTGTGGTTCGCGGAGAAATCAGTGCCGAAGGGGATCTTTGGGTGGAAGAACTCACTGCTCTTTCCGAAGCGTCAGCAGTCGACACCAGTAAACAGAAAGCAGTTGAGAATTGTTTCTCTATTTTGAGAAACGAAATGAGCCTGAATTGGTTTGACGAACAGCTTTGGGCTGCTTGCTTGGGAGCAGACCCCGATTGCATCATTAAACAATGCAGAGCCAATAAGGAATTGTACCCGGAGGATTTTGTCTCGGCTTGTGGAGGGACCTACGATCAAAATAAACAACCCAGTTGGGATGTCAGTCGCTTGAAAGTAAAATCTTTTAAAGACTTAATCAGAAACCCGCGCCCTTCGCTGCCCCAAACGCCAGCTCCCCGCCCTGCCCAGCCCACTAGCAAACCTCCCTGCCAGTTTTGGCGGGCGGAAGCCGAAGGCAAAGGCCCCATCCATAACGGCTCTTGTGGTCACTTTCCAGGATCGGGAGCTTCCCCCTGGGATGCTGAAAACCGGGCTTTAACTGCTTGCCGCCAAAACGCCGGTCGCTCCCCGCACGGAGAAATTTGCCGCTGCCTCATCGTCACTCCCGCCCGGTGCATGCGCTAAGAAAATAGCCCCCCTTGTTTTAGCAAGAGGGGCTTCCTGATTCTTGATTCCCGATTATTTACTTCCAAGGAAAAAGAACTGTATCAATCACGTGAACGACCCCATTGGTCGCTTCAATATCCGCCATGATGACTTTCGAATCGTTGACGAAAGTACCTGCAGCGTCTTTATAGAAGAAGAGAGAGTCCCCTTCTCGAGAAATAACTTTCTCTCTTGAGATGGCGTCTTCAATTTTTACCGCTCCCTCAATGACGTGCAGAAGCACTAAATCCCGCAGGTACGCTTTGTCGTTGAGCAGATCATTTCGCTCATTCTCGGACATCCGTCTAAACGCATCGTCTGTTGGAGCCAACAGGGTCATGGGCCCTTCTTTTTCCAGCTCCTGGGTGAGCTCCGTAATTTCCAAAGCTTTTAGGAGAATTGTAAACTTTCCCGATTGCTTGGCCATTTCCAAAATGGTGCCTTTTTGGATTTCAGGATGAGGACAAGTTTCCTGCGGATCGGATGCGTGACAGAAAGTCGAACTTCCGGTCAGAAAAAAACCAACTAATAGCAGGACAAGACTGGTTCGTTTTAGATTCATGGGGTTACCTCTGGATTTGAGTTAGCGACAGGAGAGCCGTGAAAAATCCAATCGCAAGATTTTCATTTGCACGGAAACTTGCTCCAAGAGAACCGCTCTCGAGCTCCTCTCCTGTCTAATGCTTAACTCTCAGCAAGAGGTGTGCCCCCTTTTAATTTCCAACGAGTTTTGTTTTTAGATCTTCCAACCCTTTATCCACTGGCGTTCCCAAATAGCCCTTCCAAACATCAGTAACCATGTTTTTCCCTTGCCCTTTGATGGTTTTTCCAGGGGCTTCTAAAACCAACTCCTCTTCGCCATTGGGCAACTTGGTCCCAATCAAAAGCATGGTTTCCCCTGGCGATACCGAGAATTCAAATTGGGAAAAGAAGGCTTTTAGAGGAGCTGCATTCAAATCCACTCCGTTTTTTTCAAGGGCTGATTTCAAAGCGTCGCCAATTTCTTTTGAAGTCAGCGAACGAAAAAAAGTGAGTTGCATCACTTTGCCTTTTGAAGCTGCCACTGTCTCCATGGGATTCTGAGCATTTATTTTCAAAGAAGAATCCAAGTAATTGGCCGCTGCGTAAACATTCACGTCCATGATAGCCACTGTTTTCCACCTGACTCCAGCGCCTGTCAGCTTGAGTTCAAACTTGTCTTTCCCTTTGGTGATGGCGGCATTCGAGAGGACTTTTACCACTCTTCCCGTATCGGTCATGCTTTTGCCTGTATCTTTGAGTTCGCTGACACTTCCTGAGAACTCCACTAATGAAGCTGCATAGATTGGTGAAACAACAAGAAAAACCCATAGAAACAATTTTTGTAACATCTTTTTCTCCCTTAAAAAGCAATTATGTTTTAAGTGTCTCTCTGGTGACAAAAAGGGTCAACTTCATTCGGAAATTTTGTTTTTTGTAGTTTAGTTGAAATCCGGTATAAACAGGCATACAAAGAAAGTGAGAGGAAATCTCTCAGAAAATAGGAGATAAAAAATGACAGTAAAACTAACCGCTCTCAGTTTCTTGGCGGTCTGCGGATTGGCACTTGCCAACCCCAGTCCCAATGCCCCCAAAACCGTGGAAACCGCGCTCACCAAGGCTTATATTCCACTTGGGTTTGATGACAATGATCGCATTCAAATCGCTGTTGCAGGGACATTTAAAAATACTTGCTACAAAGTCGGCCCTCACGCGTTGAAAGTTGACGCGGAAAATAAGACTATAACAGTCCAACAACAAGCTTACTTGTACAACGGAGTTTGCCTGCAGATGTTTGTGCCTTACTCTGAAATCATCGATGTAGGCATCATCCCCCCAGGAAACTACAAAGTGTTGGATGCTCAATCGGGAAAAGCTTTGGCTGATCTTCCGGTCAATCAAGGAACCAGTGCTGGTCCAGATGATTTCACATACGCTCCTGTAAGCGACGCTTATGTGATGAAGGATCAGGAAACAGGAAAACACGTTCTGGCCTTGGCTGGTAGCTTCGGAGACCGTTGTTCTGATTTTGAAGACATCAAAGTCAACGTGGCCAACGATGTGATTATTGTTCAGCCCGTTTTGGCAAGAAAAGCTGAACTGTCTTGTGCTCCCGAGAAGGTCCGCTTCTTGAAGACGATTGAGCTTGCAGACAGCGTGAAGGATGGCGTGTACATGCTTCATGTTCGCTCACTCAACGGACAAGCTATTAACAAGCTTGTTGATCTGGAGTAGTTAGCTCACTTGAAGAAATAGGGCCCGGGTGGAAACACCCGGGCCCTTTCTCTTTTTCACTGTTTTTACCGAATCTTTAGTGAGCAACCCGGCTTAAGGGCTGGTTTGGATAAGTGGCTACCCACCCGTACTCTCGTTCTTTTCGGTAGAGCGTGCGCCGGTTGATACCCAGAAGCTTCGAGGCTTTGTCTTTTCGGCCGCCTGTTTTCTTCAATACGATTTCAATGTATCTCTTTTCCAATTCGTCCAACGTAGGTTCATCTTCGATGATATTCCGGAATTCCGTATTGGGCTCTTTAAGTTCTTTTCTCCGAAGCCACTGGTTCTGTCGCTTCAGTTCCGACATTTCACAAGCTCTCCGGACTCTGTGGAGCAGTTCCCAAGGCTGAAAGGGACGGCCCACCATCGAAAAAGCGCCTTTTGCAACCCAGTCGCGTGCTTTTTCAAATTCCTGAGCTGAAGGGATGAGAATCATACCCAGCTCAGGTCGCGCCTTTCGAATATTCTCAAAGCTCATAGCTCCATCCGCTTCCAGCATGGGAACTGACACCAAAATGACATCCAAAGTAGGATCGGCTTTTTCGATCTCTTCGGGAGCTGAAAAAATACTTACTCCATAGCCCGCTTGGTTCAGCAGATCCTGTAATAACTTTCGCATTGCAAGATCGCCTTCCAAAATGCCAATTTTTCTTTTTGTTTCTTGATTCATATTTTTCCTCCACTAGGACTTAAAGCACCATCTGTGCCAGCAGAGAGACAAAACGCTCTGTGGCTCCAGCTTTGCAACTGATTCGTTTTAAATTTAGGAGGGACAACGTGAATTCGACTCTCTATCGATCAGAAGTAGCTGTGATCTCTGCCAGTGCCGCAATTGAAGAAGCAGCCAAACTGATGCGTGACTACCACGTCGGCAGCGTAGTCGTTGTCGAATCCACCCCGGATGGAGCTGTTTCGCCGATTGGGCTTCTCACCGATCGAGATATTGTGATCGAGGTGATTGCAGAAGGAGTGAATATCAACAAAGTCCGCGTTAAAGACATTATGAGCCATGCCCCCATCACTGCACACCACACAGCCAGCTTGGATGATTTAGTCAAAATCATGAGAGAAGGGCAAGTCCGGCGGCTCCCTATCGTGGATGATAAAAATCAATTGGTTGGTTTTGTTTCTTTTGATGATCTTCTGGAACGGGTGGGACAGGAAATCGCCTCTCTCTCTCAGCTGTCCCAAAACCAACTCAAACTGGAAAAAGAAATCAGGCCCGCACGGGCTGTGCGATTAACCTGACTTCGATTTGCTATCAGAGAGCTTTCTGAGTTCTTCCAAGCGCCTTTGTTCGTCCTCAGGAATGAATGTCCCGGCACTCCCCGTGTACCCCATGTAGACTTTTTCGGAAAACCGTTGATAACACTTTTTTGCGTACTCAGTATGGGGCGCTTCCCGGATGCAGCTCTCAAAATAAAGCCTGTCCAAATCCCACAAAGTGGGATCTTCCAAAGCGGAGTAAGCGACTCCCAATAAGTACAGAGCTTCCACCCGGGACTTGTTCTGTGGGGATTCATCCAATGCTTCGTGGAGGTAATTCGAGGCCCGCAAAAAGCTGATATCGCCATTTTCATCAGCCGGATAGGCCTGAAGAGTATGGGCACGCTCAATCAGTTTTTCAGATTTTTCCACCAGCTCCTCGGGGGTCATCTTTTTGGTAATCCCTTTTTCATCCATCCAGTATTGGGCATCTTTTCGCCACTGCTGGGCAAGGCGCCCAATAAACTCAGGCAGATCTTTTCTTTGTATGACACTGTCGATGAGTTCCAAAGTCTCTTTGGGATTCTGTTTCACCCGAACTGTGATGCTCAACGCCCTTCGAAGGGACCGAGTGTACTCCACTACCGATAAGCTGTTGCTCGGAGAACCGGCCAAAATATCTGTATAGCTTTTCAAAGCTTTGTCGAATTGCCGTGTTGCTGCAAAAACATCCGCTTTTTCAAAAGGGGTCAATTGGGAAGCTTCGACTCTTTTTTGCAAATCTTGGAAGCTCTGTTCAGAAGGGACTCGCGAGTGGCAACTAAAACAAAAAGCAGTTGCTGTTCTCAATCGGTGCCGACTGTAATCGTAGTTCCCTTTTTTAAACCGGTCCCTAGCATCTTCGATCGTTTCATGAAACCTTCTCGAAATCGCATAGATCCCAGGCTCTTCATTTTTTATTTCCTGTGGGAAAACATGTTTGAAAGTCGCAAGCTGGTTCAAATCCTTGCGAATGGTTTCGCTGTTTTTGGGATTGCTAAATTTTTCCGGACTTGCAAGAAAAGGCTGGAGATTCAACAACGAATTAAACATTTGTTGCATGGAACTCTTCACTTCCGGCCTGGGTTTGGCAAACAACCCTTGTGCAAAAATTAAACAAAAACAGGCTAAAACGATCCGATTTTTCATGGTTTGATCCTCTTCGATTTAGTTTACGCTATCCCCCTCTTTTTGGCATTTGTTCTGCACTCGAAGGGCTTCAGACTTATTGTGCAAGGAGTAAGAGAATGAAGAACCATTGGACAGTACAAAATTTTATGAGTTCCCTTCCCCGGACTATCGGAGTGGAACAGAGTTTGAAAAAAGCAATGGACATCATGCAAGAACAGCAGATCCGCCACTTGCCCGTGCTCCATGGGAAAAAACCGGTAGGTGTTCTGACCGAGCGGGATATTGCTGTCGCTAGAAATTTTCAAGGATCTGCCGAGCTGAGAGTGGAAGGGGTCATGTTGCCTATGACTTATTCGGTTAAACCGGATACCCCTCTGGAAGAAGTAGCCCAGTATATGTCAGAACATAGATGTGGTTCGGTCCTCGTGCAGAATCACATAGGAGAAGTCGTAGGGATTTTCACAGCTAACGATGCTTTGCGGGCACTTTCCGAAATTATTCGAGGACAAGTCCGTTTATCAGCTTAGCTCAAACATTTTTATGTGTGTTTTCGGTATCTTACGGCACGGCTTTCCACTGATTGACTACCCCTGTTAAGGGCGGTACTCCTGTGACCTTCGAAGGGGGTAATTCGATGTCGCGTTTATTTCTGGCCATCAGCTTTCTTAGTTTCGCCGCCATGGCTAAACCCTATCAAATCAAGTGCTCAGCTCAGCGCCAACCCGTTGGAAAGCAGTGGACTGTGGATGCCACTCTTTATGGCACAGTGGATCGCGGCCGTGAGTTGGCCACTCTGGAAGAACTCCGCGGGACTTTGGCCATCCACCAAAAAGGAGTGAAAGAATCTTGGTCTGAAACAACTCTTGAACAGCGCACAGTTCAGAGCGACGACTACTATCACCCTGTTAAATATAAAAACCACTACCGCTTCGAATTACACTTCGACAAGAACTCTTCTTACTACGCCGAAAAAGTTGATTTTCTGCTTCCAAAACTTTTTGAAGTGGACCGAGCGAACCGGGCTTATTTTATTTTGAATCATGTAAACGATACTTTTGGCGGGACCATCGCACTTCGTTGCAATGTCGTCGACGAAAGCCGATAACCAATATTTACGACAACCGGGTACACGACATTGGAAACCCTCTCAACTTCATTGCCTGGCCTTCTGTTAATCAAGCCCCCTTGTTTTCGAGATGATCGCGGTTTGTTTTTTGAATCTTGGAACCTTGAAAGCTACCGTTCCAAAGGAATCCCGGAGCACTCTTGGGCACAAGACAACGTATCTTTCTCAAAAAAAGGCACTTTACGGGGACTTCATTTTCAAACCCCGACACCCCAAGGCAAGTTGGTTACAGTGCTTCATGGAGAGGTCTTTGACGTCGCAGTCGATCTTCGATCCGACTCACCGACCTTTGGTAAACACTTGGCTTTCAATTTATCGGACAAGAACCCTCATCAACTCTGGATTCCAAAAGGCTTTGCTCACGGTTTTTTAGTTCTTAGTGATTTTGCGGTCGTTTCCTACAAGGCATCGGAATTTTATTCCCAAAAAGATGAAAAAACCCTTCTTTGGAACGATCCTGATTTACAGATTTCTTGGCCTGTTCTTGAAGTTCCTCCGACCCTTTCGGACAAAGACCAACAGGGAAAGCGCCTTAAAGATTTTTCACCAAACGAATTGCCCAAACACCTGTCGTGACTCTCTACCGCCACTCCGTACCGCCCCTTCGAGTATCGCCCGCAACTCTGGCGGCTCTTCTTGGAATTCAAATTGCTTTTGCTTCCAATTACTTGTTTTCCAAGATTGTAATGGAAGTGGTTCCCCCTCTTGTATGGGGATTCTTCAGAACACTTTGCACCGCGATTATTCTTCTTCTTTTTCTGTTTTTTCGCGGACAACTCCAAACCCGGAAAGCTTGGGCGCTTAGAAGAGAACTCCTGCTTTTCTCCGTTTTGGGAGTCATCATCAATCAAGCCTCATTTTTAGCCGGACTAAAATTAACAACCACTGCCAATAGCGGGCTGATCAACACCATGATTCCTGTCTTTACCGTTCTGTGGGTGACTCTCTCAAAAAGAGAAAACTTTTCTTTTACTCGATGGGCTGGCTTTTCGCTCTCCTTTATGGGCGTTCTCTTGCTCCAAGATCTTGGACATTTCTCGTTGTCAGAAGCCACTTATCGAGGGGATCTCTTCACTCTCCTGAATGCTTTTTCTTACAGTTTATTCCTTTTCTTGAGTCCCCCGTTTTTCAAGAACGAATCGCCTGTTTGGATTACGGCTTGGCTCTTTTTCTTTGGAAGTGTGGGATTGGGTTTTCTTTCACTCCCCCAATGGCCTCTTTTTGAGCCAGCTTCCGTTTCACAAACCACTCTTTTATTTGGACTCTTGGGAATTCTTTTGGGAAACCTTGTTCCCTACCTGCTGATTGGTTATGTATTAACTAAAACCGCCAGCTCCATCATTGCCCAATTTGTGTATTTGCAAGCTCTCATTGCGGGCTTTTTGGGCTATGCTTTTCTTCATGAGTCTGTTTCCTCGAGGACTCTTGTCTCGGCAGCGATTATTTTTTTGGGGCTTTATTTTACTTTGGCCACGGTTCCCTTTGGAATTCGCCTGATTCGTAAGAACTCATAACACCTATGTCATCCCATTGGCTTGCACATTTAAATTCTGAACAAAGAGAAGCGGCTCTACACAACCATGGCCCTCTCCTGATCTTGGCAGGGGCGGGTTCTGGAAAAACCACAGTTTTAGTTTCAAGAACCGGCCGTTTGATTGAGGAGAAAATTGTTCCGCCCGAAGGGCTTTGTGTTTTAACTTTCACGAACAAGGCTGCCCGGGAGCTCAAACACCGGGTCACTTCCAAACTGGGCAGCCGGTCAAAAGGGGTCTGGGCAGGCACTTTTCACTCTTTTGGTCTGCAACTTTTGAAAGTTCACCACAAAGCCATTGGATTACCCAAGCAGTTTGGAGTCATTGATCCTTCGGATGCAGGCTCCCTTCTTAAAGAACAGCTTATGTCTTTTCATCTGGGTGACAAGACTGCGTACGATGCCGAGCGTTTACTGTCGACGATGAGCCGATTCCGGGAAGAGGGACGCACGGAGAGAGAAAAGGATGATGAATACGAAGAAGCGGTGGAATGGCTGATTCCCCGGTATGAGAAAAAACTGCGCCACTTGGGAGTTGTCGATTTTGATGATCTTCTTTTAAAGCCACTGGAGCTTCTTCAGAATCCGGGTCCCATCCGCACTCAAATCCTGGAACAATGCCAGCAAGTCATGGTGGACGAATTTCAAGATACCAACTCCACTCAAATGCGTTTGGTCCGGGCCCTTACTCAAAACCACCATTGTTTGACAGTGGTGGGCGATGACGACCAATCTATTTATGGTTGGCGGGGTGCTTGCATCAAGAACATCCTGGATTTTCCAAAACTCTACCAAAACTGCAAAGTGGTTCGGCTCGAAAAAAATTACCGATCAAGCCCCGCAATTATTCAAGTAGCCAATGAAATCATCAAAAAGAACAAGGAACGGCATACGAAACAGCTGGTAGCGACACGGGAAGAAACCAATCAACTTCCCGAGGTACTGGTCTTCCCAAGTGAAAATGAAGAAGCTGAGGGAATTGCGACGGACATTTCCATTCAATTGAGTCGGGGGGCGAAGGCACAGGAAATTGCCGTTCTCTTTAGATCCAACAGCCAGGGGGCTTTGATAGAAGCAGAACTACGCCGCATGGGACACCCTTATTCCTTGTCGGGAGGCACTGCTTTTTTTGATCGGAGAGAAATTCGAGATGTGATTGCTTACCTCAAGTGCGCGGTAAGGCCGCAAGAGGTGCCTTTCAGACGGATTTTAAATGTTCCCAGTCGCGGGATCGGTGACAAAACAATCGACTCTCTGACTCATTTTTCAGAAAACAACAAATGTTCATTCTTTGAAGCCGCTCAAAAATGGCAACAAGCCCAAGTGGATTCCAGAGCGGGTGAAGCACTTCAAGCGTTGTTCACCCATTTGAAAACTTTACCCCAGTTTCTTCTTTTTTCGCTGGGGCAAACTCCCGCGCAGAGCCTCATGACTTTCTTAAAACAACTCCACTACCCAGCCCATTTGGAAAAAACCTCCCCCAATGCTTTGACTGCCCAAAAGAGATGGAAACACATCGAATTGTTTGCGGATATCATGGGAAAATACTTGGACAAAAACCGCTCTCTTCAAGGCCTGACTGATTTTTTGGAGAGGATGGATCTCCGGGATACACCTGACGAAGAAACCAAGAACGAGATCCAACTGATGACGCTTCATGCTTGTAAGGGCCTCGAATTTGCCATCGTCTATTTCATGGGTGTCGAAGAGGATCTCATCCCCCACAAACGCTTGGGGGCCGACATTAGCGAGGAACGCCGACTCTTCTACGTGGGGGTCACCCGGGCCAAAGACCGCTTGATTTTTACCCGCTGCCGTAAAAGAAAAAAACAAGGCCGTTTTGAAGCAGCCGTAGCTTCCCGTTTTCTTTTGGAGATCCCGGAAGACTTTTATGTGGAACATATCGGAGGGCGCCCTTCCCAGGACTCCGGAAGAAAAGCGCTCCTTAAAGACTTGTACAAGAAACTCGAGGAAATGGGTGTCTGAGCTAGCCGAACAAGTTGCAGTAAGCATTAACCGCCCCGGAGTGATCTTGGCGCCGATGGAAGGGGTGACCGATGCCCCGATGCGGGCTCTCCTTACAGAAGAAGGACGCTACCTTTTTTGCGTGACTGAATTTTTGCGCGTAACGGATCAGGTGCCGCCCGTTTCAGTTTTTCGCAAGCACATTCCAGAGCTGAATCAAAATGCGAAGACTCCCTCACAAACTCCAGTGCTGGTGCAGCTTTTGGGTGGAAATCCCGGTCGGCTTGCAGAAACAGCCCAAAGAGCAGTAGCGCTTGGAGCTCAGGGCATTGATTTGAATTTTGGCTGTCCAGCTCCCACTGTAAATCGGCACGACGGGGGAGCTACTTTGCTTCAATTCCCAAAGCGCCTTTTTCAAATTGTTTCCACAGTCCGACAAGCTCTCCCCCGGACTATTCCCGTTTCAGCCAAAATCCGGCTGGGTTGGTCTGAGCCAGAAGATGTTTTTAAAAATGTGGAATCAATAGCCAGTGCAGGTGCAGCTTGGGTGACGATTCATGCACGAACCCGGATGCAGGGGTATGCAAAACCGGTCCATTGGAATTACATTCGTAGAGTCCGTGAAATGGGTTTCTTGCCGGTCGTGGCCAATGGAGACATTTGGAATTTTGAGGATTTTCTCAAGTGCCATGAAATGACAGGCTGTGATCATTACATGATAGGCCGGGGTGCACTCGGCAATCCCTTCCTAGCCAATGCAATCACCGCTTTCTTGCAGACCAAATCATCCTGCAAGGATCGTTTTGTGGCACCCAGCTCTCCCGCTGATTGGCAGCCTCTGGTCCAGCGATTTATTTCATTAAGCGGTGAGTTTTCAGACAAGCAGGAATACCTCGTTCGCCGAATCAAACAGTGGGTCCGTTTGGCTTCACTGGAACGCCCGATCCCTTGGTTTGAACATCTGAAACGGACTCAGAGCTTGGAGGAGTGTGTGAAAACTTTTACTTCGAACCCTTCCTAATCGATTCTGCGACTACTTTTCGATAGGCTTCGTGAAGCTTTTGAGTCATGGGCCCTGGTGCTGTATACTTTTTGTTGTCCCATTGGTAGACAGGGCAAATTTCCCGAACACTGCTGGCAATAAAAACTTCTTTTGCATTTTGAAATTCTTCGAGTGAATACAGCCCCTCCTCTGCTGGCACAATGCCTTCGCTGGCCTTTAGAATATGCCTTCGAGTAATCCCGTCCAAAATACCGACTGATAAAGCAGGCGTTCGGAGTTTCCCCTCTTGGCTCACAGAAAAAATACTGAAAGTGGTTCCTTCAGTGACTTGTCCCTCTACATTCAACAGAACCGCATCCATCGCTCCCCGTTCTTTGACGTCTTTAAGTGCGAGGATACTGTTCAAATAATTGCTGCTTTTGATGTTCGGATCTTGGGACTTGCTGGAATTTCTCCGTACCGAGGAAGTCAAAAGATAGTAGCCTTCGGATTGAAGTCGGCTTAGCCCCTCCGAAAGATCTTGCAGCAAAATGACCAAAGTGGGTTTATCAGTAGCCAAGTCGAGGCCCACTTGAGTGACTTCTCCCCGGGTGACAATCACACGAAAGTAAACATTGTCCCGGCCAAAGACTTTGGCAGTTGCTGTCAACTGCTCCTCCAAATAACGGTCTTCCCAAGGGACCGGAATCCCCAAGCGGTCCGCGGATTTTCGAAGCCGTTTAAGATGTTCAGTCAAAAACAGAAAAACCCCATCATAAGACCTTCCGGTTTCGTAAACCCCGTCTCCGAACAAGAAACCTCTATCAAAAACGGAAACCTTGGCTTGGGAGGGATCCAGAATTTTTCCGTCGATATTCGCCAAAGCTTTCATTTACCAAGGATAACCCGACCCTCTTCTTTTTTCAAATAAGTCCATATATTTAGCGATTATTTGACAATTCCACTTGAGCTTGTCAGAACTCGTCCATGCCCCTCAAGCACCTTATTTTCCTGGTTCTTTTTTATTTAGGGGGCGGAGTCTTCACGAGCTTTGGATTTTTAAGACAGAAGGAAGTGGGCCCTTCTTATTTCCGGATCCACGGTTTGGGCCTGTCAGCGATTCTCTTTGTTTCTTATTGGCTTCTGGGGAGAGCCCATTTGGATTCAGACTCTACTCTGTGGTTCTCGGTCTTTTTGGCCTGCGCCACTTGTTTTAGTCTGACAACGGGATTTTCGAACAAACTCAGCGCTGCTTCCTTTTTCTTGGGGACCATTTCTTTTTTTGGAACCCTGTACCTCGATTTAAATCATTTGAGTTTGGGCGGTGAACAATCTCTCTTGGCCATCAACTCCATTCTGGCCACTCTAGTTTTGGGATTTTCCATGGCGGCCATGATGTTGGGGCACTGGTACCTCACTCAGCCCAAGCTTTCGATTAATGAGCTTCAGAGGATTACTTTTCTGATGATTCTTTTCCTGGGCGTTCGCTTCTTCTTTTCTTCTTATCAAGTACTTCAACTTCTCAAGGGGCTGAATGAGAGGGATCTTTACCGGTATTTGGCCAAAATGCCGGGAATTTTTGTTTTAATGCGGTATTTGTGGGGAATTGCAGGGGCCCTAGTTCTGAGTTTTTTTGTATGGAAGACTGTGAAAATCCGCTCCACCCAATCCGCAACAGGTATTTTGTATGTGGTGGTAGTGGCCTGCTTGGTGGGCGAAATCTTGAGCCTTTACTTGGCTTTTTATTTTGGAATCCCCGCCTGATATGCTTGTTTCTTTTTCTTGTCCCCACTGTCATCAGTTTCAAAATCAGGAGCTTTCTTGGCCGATTAAAAGTTCTTCCTGTGCCAGTTGCGGATCGAAGATCTTTGAGCATGGCACGGATACTTTTCTTGAAGGAAAAAGTTTGGATCAATGCCCGATTTGCGGCGGAACCCATTTGTATCGCCGAAAAGATTTCAACCAAAAACTGGGAATCCTCTTGGTAGTCGTGGGCGTTTTGCTGGCTTATTTCACTTATGGTCTTTCCCTTTTGGGGGTTACTTTAATAGATTTCTTTTTGTTCCGAAAAGTCCGTGAAGTGGGTATTTGTTACCAATGCCACGCCGAATTCAGAAAGTCCCTTCTCATAGACCAACTAGTCCCTTTTGATTTGGAACTGTTTGATTACTACCGAAACTTAAAAGCCCCAAAAGATTTGGATCCTTAACGTTTGGCCTTGTCTTGCTTGTGTGGTACCGGTGTTCGGCCCGATTGGGTGGCTCCAGCACGTTTTCTTGCTTCATCCAAAGCCACTTTGCCGATTTGCTCACCAGCTGCTTTGTATTCACAAAAACGGTTGTCAAAATCAAACCGAGGAATGGATTCCCTTCCCCCCAAAATACTTCTGGCTATCAATGGGGAAACTCCTAGTTCGCGTGCAATCACAGCTTCGGTCACCGGGCTTCTCCACGCTTCCATGGACTCTGGAATCAAAGCAATCGGCTCCCCATTGAGATCCGGTAAATAAGAACCTGATTGAACTTGGGCTGAAAGAAATAAATTACTGTCCTGCTGAGCTTGCGCATAATACGGCTGGTTCGTTGTAAAGAAATCTCCGTGAGTTAGACCCCGTCCATCTGGGCCAATAATTTCTGTTGGCTGATTCAACAAGCGGATTTTTTGCTTTTGCTCCTCATAGCGTCCCGGCTTTCCAGCAAGGAATCCACTGCGGTGGCAGTCCAAACAAGAAGCTCCATTTCTGACAGCGGGAGCCAGTTTTCCGTAAGTAGAGGCAATTGAAGCCGGTGCTTCTTCCAGAAGCGTCCCATCTGCATTAAAAAGAAAAGTCACCATGAACCCATTGGCTCCCACACACAGCCATTCTTCTGCTTCATGAGCGAATAGAATCCCGCTGGCTTCAACACTTCGAGCGTCAGTTCCCGCGCCTCCTTCGTGAACATCTTTGAAATCAAGGCTTCGATAACAAAAACGTCCCGGAAGGTTGAAAGCTTCTTGTCTCTCCAAAACTCTTTGAGGGCCCCCCACAACTCCTGACTCTTTTTTTCCATCTCCAACCTTGGTTCCCACCAGAAGTTTGTTTCCAAAAGTGGCTCTTTGGTCAGTTTGAACCCCAAACACATCAGCGACTTGTTGTTTGTTCAATCCATTAATCCCGTGGGCTACTGCGTAGACATTGGGCTGCATCATGGAATTGATAAGCTCATTGATTCTTAGTTTGCCTCCGTTGCATTTCGCTTTGTCATCGGCTTGTTCCATCAAAGAAAGGGTCAAACCATTGAGACACTGGTTGCCATTGGGATCGCGAAAAGTGGAAAAATCAATGCTGACAGTGCCGCTCGCATAATCCACTTGGTTTTCAAAAATACGGATGAGGCATCGATTTTGAAGAGAATTCAAAAGGAAGTTCAAAGCGGCAAGCCCCGCTTTCATTCGGTTTACTCCAGGAGGGAGATCCGACAACTCTTTTCCCGCCGCTTGAGCGCCCCGGGACTTCAGACTAAAAGAAGCCAAGTCGATCGTCATTTTTCCATCGCTAACAGCTCCGGAAGCCAAAAGAAATCGATCAAAAGCGTTTCTTTGGTTTCCTTGAACTTTGTCGCGATTCAATAAAGCAAAATTTTTGAACTGGCGTTCGATTTCGGGATCCAGAGCAGCCACTCTGCGGCCTCTCTGATCAACTAAATTGCCGTTTCCATCAACCAAAAGACTGATTTGAGAACCGGTCACCAACTGGCCAAAGGTTTGATTGCCGAACTTTAAGAGCTTGCTGAATCCAGCAATGGGTTCAGCGCCACTGCCAAAGCGGTTATTGATGAACGCTTGATCCGTCAGGTTTCCGGAACGTGAGAAACCTCTTGCACGAGAGTTTTCCGCCAAAGACACGAAAGCCCAGCTCAGCGCCAGAAAAAACACAAAGAATGATCTCGAGCCAATTAGATATCCACGGCTATTCATAAAAGCTCCGCCACCACAGCTTCTCCCCATCTCTAGTATCGAGTTTATTCACTCAGAAAAAGCTGCATTTTGAAGGCCACAGGGAAGCTTCCCTATGTATTCAGAAGAGATGCTCTGCCCGGAGCCAACGAAAACCCACCTGGATATAAACAAAAAGCCCTCTGGATTCAGAGGGCTTTCGTGTCAAATGACTTTACAGTTGGATACCGCTAAAGGTCTCAAGGAAAGTTGGGTGGAACGTACCCTTGAGCATCCATTGCTTTTAATTCTTCCAAGGTCTTCGCTCCAGGAAGCGCATCTTTTTTCTGGTTGATGACTGGATTACTCACGCAACCATCGATGTTGATTTGAACGTAAGCTTGAAACTTGGAAGGTAGATTTTCTTCCGAGAAAATAGCTTCAATGGGGCAAGCCGGAACGCAAGCATCACAATTCACACAAGTATCCGGGTTGATATAGACCATTCGTTCGCCTTCATGAAAAGCATCCACCGGACAAACGGCTACGCAGTCGGTATATTTACAGTCCACACAATGCTGAGTAACGATATAAGACATGGTTATTTCCTCCAAAAAACAGCCTTCAGAATAACATGGGCAACCGAGCCTAGGCTAGTGAATAAACAGGGTTTTTCGGTCTTTTCAAAAACGGCTCAAATTCCGCCTTAAAACTGACCAAAACTTAGACAGGCTCCCCCTTGCCCTTTAAGTTCTTAAATCTCTTAAAGTAACTGCTTTCAGTTTTTAAGAGCCTCCTCCCCAAGCCCTTCTCTTTCTGAAAGCTTGGACAGGCGGGTCCTTCTCAAGCTGAAACTCCCCCCAACGGCAGTTTGGTACCGGGCTTGCAAACTTGGCTCCCCGAAAGATGGGATTAGCCTGTCTTTCAGTTGAATTTATTGCGAGCGTGGTGTGTATGCGGAAGCTGACTTTTTTAATCTCTTCGACCCTTTGTGTTTTGTTTTTAGTTTCTTGCGGAGCTACAAAATCTACAACAACCGGAGCCCCCACTGTTACCAATGATGGCGGCACTACCCCACCGAACCCTATTCCTACAGATGATCCAACCACCACTTCTGGACTTCCCGATTTGACCGGAGCCGCCGCTTTGGCTTTGAATGACAATGTCAACTATGTCGGGCTTTCCGACATTGCAGGAACTGTGGTGAAGCCCATCGTGGGAGATCCAAAAGTTCTTTTAAAAGTGACCAGCAGCACGACCCCCACAGGAACTCTCCGATTTGCATTTGAAGATAGCAGAGGGTTTTGGTGGACAGATATGAATTCGGTTTCAGGAACGGGATCAAACACTTCTTCTGCACTGGACATCATTTTTTCAGACAATTTACTGACTGTCCGGATTGCAGCCCTCAAAACAGTCACAAATGGAAATTCTTTGAACGCCGTTTTCTTCTATCGAGTTCGTCAAGCACAAGAGACTGAGTGCTTGCCAAAAGTTTGTAAATACAACTGGTATGGGCAGACTTTTGAACTGCCACTGGAAAGGTGTTTCTCAACCCAAAATGCTTACCAAACTTTTCTGGCAAATGAAGTAACCCTTTGCCGAAACTATGTGACCCCTTCAAGTTCAAATACCCAAGTGAAAACACTCGGCACTTTCCAAACAAATTACACCACTATTGCAGTCCTGCCGGAGGGGAACTAACCATGAAACTGTTTAAGTCCATCGCAGTGGCTTCTGTTTCCGCGCTGATCCTGATTGGATTCGGCTGTGGAAAAAAAGATGATGGGATCCCCAACCCGAATCCAGCTCCAGTCGGGCCTTCACCAGCCGTAGGGAGCTGCCCAGTCATTGCCGGGGGCACGCCTCTTTCTTCTCTGCCTTTTCAAGGAAGCTTGACTTCAGCCCAACAAAGCTACGCCTATAATTGGTCCAATCAATTAAGTTCGATAGTGTTAAGCCCCGCAGTTACGAGCCAAGTCGGCTATACTTATCAAAGCAACAATATTATTGCGAGCGGATCCATTACTTTGATCGAGTTGTCCCGCTTGTATCAAAACAACACGATCCCAACGGCCTGTATTACTTCGCCAAGCGGAGCCCAAGCCGGACAAACAACAGGTTATTTTTCCAATGGGCAGGTCCGATCGCTTGTTTTGACCGGTTCGATCAGCGTTCCTTACTACTCGCCATTTTCATGGCAGGGTTATCCCACAGGAGCTCCGGGCACCAATCAAACTTTGGGGCAACAGCTCATCCAAGTGATTGTAGGCTCTACTTGTTCCACCAGCTTGATCCCCTCCTACGGTAACAACCCAGGCAGGATCCGGGGCTGCATCAGCGTTCGGATGGGAAATCAGCCTAACAGCCAAGTGCTCAATTATCAGAGTCAATAATCGCTTTGGACAATGGACGGAATTATGTTTCAAGATGAAAAAACAACTGAGCTGGAACTCAATGCGAGCAGCCAGCAACCGACAGGATCTATCGCTCACTCGCGCTGGACTGAACAGAAAGCCCAGTCTCTGCCCTTTCGACAAGCTTCCGCAGCGACTTTGTCCCACAAGCCAGGCACTCTTGAACCCCACCACATCCCGTGGCTCATCAAGCTTGCCGCTGCTGTCAGTATTTTGATTCTCAGCCTGTGGCTGTTTTAATTATTTCTTTTTGGATTTTGATCGGCTGTTGAATTTTTCGATCACGGACTCCGTCAAATCTTCCCCTGACTGGGCGTAAAGAACGGCCCCCTCATTTTTTTCCAAGACCAAAGTCAGTCCCTTCTCTTTGCCCAGAGCTTCGACTACTGATCGGATCTCATCGATGATGGGTTTTGTGAGTTCTCGTTCTCGCTTTTGCAACTCCATTTGAGATTCTGTAGCTGTTTTCTGAAGTTCAGCAAACTTCTTCTGAAGCTCTTGCTGTTTCTGATTTTTTGCTGACTCATTCATCAAACCCGCTTTTTTCTCAAATTCTTCTGCTTCTTTTTGAAGCTGTTGTTGCTGCTTTTCCAAACCGGTTCTTTTCGATGTAACTTCTTTTTCGAGCGTGCTCTTGGCTGCTTTTCCTGCTTCGACACTCTGAAGGGTTTTTTGAAGATCCACAAAGCCCAGTTTGAAAACACCTTCTGAAGCCTGAGCCAACAGACTGACTAACGACACAAGGGTAATTGCCAAGAGTTTCATTTTTGCCTCACTGTTTGATTTTAAAATGCGGGTCCTATTGTAAAAATAAACTGGGGTGACCCTCCGTTAACAATAGGGTGTCCAAACTCAAAACGCAAGGGACCAATCGGTGTGAACCAGCGGATCCCGTACCCGTAATTCGCGAGAAGTTTTGGTTCAGTCGATTTAAGATCATTAAAAGCATTGCCAGCATCAAAAAAGACCACGCCACGAACACGAGCTTCTTTCAAAATTGGGAACTCAATTTCCGCATTCAAATAAGCTTGGTTTTTCCCCCCAACGACAATTTCTTTTCCTTGCAAGTTCTGTCCGGCAGCTTCTTCCGAGAGAGGGGGCACTGTCGTTGCCAGAGTGGCTTTTGGACCGACACTCATGGGAGCATAGCCTCTCAACGAAAAGAGACCGCCCAAAATGTAGAGTTCATTCACTGGAACCGGAGCGCTGGTGGTTGGCGAAATATTAGCTCCAGTCATGTTCAGACGAAAAATAAAATCCCAAATGATGGGGTGGTAAAACCGCATCGTTGCAGCAGACCGCAAGAATTTCCTGTCAAAGCCCAAGCCAGCCAATTCACTCGAAACCGTCCAATACAACCCTTTTCTCGGATCAAAACGATCATCGCGTTTGTCATAGACGATATTGGCCATGACGCTACTCAGATTTCCATTGAGCTGTTCAGGCTTGAAAATACTGGTATCAATGATGCTGTTCACATAGGAGTGTTCAAATCGATAGGTCAGGTACAGATTTGTGAACTCCCGAACCGGGTGTCCCAATTTGACATCAGCTCCGGTTTTTACTTCTGAGTACGAGCGATTCCCGATGAGATAAATCACATCCCGGCGAAGCTGGTACAAAGATCCACCCAAACTCCACAGAGAATGCCCCACAAAGGGTTCTTGTAAACTCAAGTTATATTCGGAACGGCCGTTTCCGGTTTGAAGTTGTGCGGAAAGGGCTGCTACTTGCCCATTTCCCAAGAAATTATTTTGCGACAATTGAGCATTGAACAAAAACCCTGCAGGACCCGTCGAATAACCTGCACCCACCACTAATTGCCCGGTGGAACGTTCTTTTACTCTGACTTCGATATCGACTACGTTGGGAGCCGTTTTCGAAGTGGACTGGTGAAACTCAACAGAATCAAAAAAACCCAGTCGAGTGACATTTTCCCGACTTTCACGTTTTTTGGTTCCATTGAAAAGCTCCCCTTCATGAACGAGAAGCTCCCGACGCACCACTTTGTCTTTGGTTCGGGTATTTCCAGTCACTGTGATTTCCCCAAAATAAACCCGCTCCCCGCGATCGACTTCAAAAGTGATGTCCACTACACGAGTGTCATCATGGATCACAGGCTGGGGAACTACGTTCGCAAATGCGTAGCCCAAATCAGAATACTTTTCCGTATATTTAAGCGTTTCCCGGCGAAGAGCATCGGTATCAAAAATTTCTCCCGACTTTAGTTCCAGCTCTTCTTCCAATTCTTCTTTTCGGTAAAGCAGATCCCCCTGAAAATCGACTTTGCCCACCCGGTATTGTTTTCCTTCGTCCACATAAAAAGTGATGTAGACCCATTTTTTGTCGGGACTTACAGTGACTTCGGGTTTTCCAAAGCGGGCCCTCACATAGCCTTTTGTGCCATAGTAGAAACCCAACATGCCCACATCGCGATCAAATACATTCTCCCGATAAGAGCCTGAGCCGGAGAGCCAAGAGAGCGGACCGCCTTCTTGAGTCTGCATGATTCCTTTTAATTCGGAATCAGGAAGGGCGGTATTTCCGATAATATTGATATTCTTGACTTGGATTTTGTCGTTTTCCTTGATCTTGAAAAGAATCGTAGCTTCGTTTTTTTGCAGGTCGCGCTCGATTTCGTATCTGACGTCCGCTAGATAAAACCCTTTTTCCTCGTATTTTTGGACAAGCTTCTCAACCGACTGGTTGATTTTGGCGATGTCGAGAACTTCATATTCCTTGATCATCACCAGTTCTTTCGTGTCATCCAGTTCTATCGCAGTAAGCCCTTCAAACCCCACTTTTCTGACAATGGGCTTTTCCCGAAGCTGGTACACCAGTTTTACTCCGGATCCGCTGGGTTCTTCGTCCACTTGGATTTCTTCAAAATAGCCCAGCCCAAAAATGGACCGGATATCTTGTCGGATGAGCTCTTTGTTCACAGCCGTTCCGACATGAGATTGGATCCGCCCTAAAATGGCGGCTTTTTCTATTTTGCGATTCCCTCTGATTTCAATGCTGGAGATGAGGTTAGCGCGGTCTCTTTCCGCCCACGAAGTAAACTGCAGGGCAAAGAAAACCACTAGCAGCAGCTTGACCGAGAGATAGCTCAGGTTGTTTCTACAATGAAGCACTAAGTCCCTGTATTTATTAACTTTCAGTAGAGCCGGATGATAACCCTAGGAAGGATGAATTGTAAACGATTTTAGACCCTTTTTAATGGGGAACCGAAACGGGGCTAAATAACTAAAATTCAAGACAAAAGCTTTCCTTGCACCAATCGATACCGAGTCGGGTAGAGACTTGCCAAGTTCTCATCATGGGTTACGGAGACAATCCCCATGGGGTATTTTCGATGAAGCTTTCCAATGAGCTCCATCACTTGGTGGCCTGTTTCAGCATCCAAGTTTCCTGTCATCTCGTCGGTGAGCAATAACTCAGGTCTCATCAGGAGCGCGCGGGCGATGGCCACTCTTTGCTGTTCGCCTCCTGAGAGCTGCCCGGGCTTGTGCTCCAATCGATGGCTTAACCCGACTTCATCAAGCAATTCTTCAGCCCGTCGGCGGCTTTCCTTTTTTCCAAGCCCGCCGATTAATCCAGGCATCATGGCATTTTCAAGAGCAGTGAACTCCAACATCAGATAATGAAACTGAAAAACAAAGCCCACTTTCTGGTTTCTAAAAAAAGCCAAATCATTCTCTTTCAAAGCGAAAAGATTTTTACCCCGATAGAACACTTCCCCACCGCTAGGTTCCTCCAGAGTTCCCAAAACATGAAGAAAAGTACTTTTCCCGGCTCCACTTTTTCCCAGAACGGCGACCCGTTCCCCAGATTCCAGGGAAAAATCAACCCCGGACAGAATGACTAGATCCTCCATGGATTGCCGTTTGAACACTTTCTGCAGATTTCGAGCTTGGATTAATTTACTCATAACGAAGCGCCTGTACTGGATGAGCGAGAGCAGCTTTCAGAGCTGGAATCACGCTAAAAACCACACATAAAAGCAAAGACACAATACAAATCAGTCCCACATCACCCGCTTGAACTTTTAAAGGCAGCTTCGTCACGTTGTAAATTGCTTCACTGAGAATCTCCGGCTGAAAATACTCGACAGCTTGGCACAAAGCGAGTCCTAGAACCACTCCCAAGCCGATTCCAATCGAGCCCACGATCGTCCCCTGCCCTACGAAGAACAGAACGATGGATTTAAAACGCATCCCCATTGCCCTGAGAATCGCAACATCCCGCTTTCTTTGGTACGTACTCATCATCAGAAGATTGATGACATTCATTCCAGCCAAAGCAATCACAATGTCTAAAACCCAGAACAACATCACTTTCTGGTGCCGAACTGCCAGAAAAATGTTTTGATTAATGTCGCTCCATTTTTTTACAGTGGCAGTCTCGCCGAGCTTTTCTTTGATAGTTTCACTGGCTTTCTCAATGCTCACCCCGGCCAGCGAAACCTTGTAAAATGGTTCTGATGGCTTGCGGTAGAAGAGCTCCTGCATTTTTTTGAGATCAATGTAGGAATACCTCAGGTCATGTTCATAAATTCCAAATTTCGTAATTCCAGTCACAATAAACGGCTCGGTTCGCATCTGGTCGCCACTGACCATCAACTGGACCGTATCGCCTTTTTTGATGCTTAACTTTTTGGCAAGGCTGCTGCCAATCCAGATCCAGTTTGGAATCGCCGGTTCCCAATCAGGCGGAACCATCCAAATTTTCTCCCAAGGAGTAATTTTCTTTGAATCCTCGAAAGAGATCCCTTCTAAAGTCACTCCCCCGACTCCGTTTTTGATCACCATGGACTGGCTCAGATTGAATGGGGCCACGGCTTGCACCCCCGGGATGGACTCAAGAATTTTTCTTATTTCCAATTGGCCCCTTTGGTCGCTTCGAGGGATTACCACGATGGGTGAAGTAATTTCAGTGTACCGGTTCTGCAAGACATCCAAGAATCCAGACATCACAGAGAGGACCAACATCAAAACGGACACCCCCAATGCGACTCCCGCTACTGAAATCCACAGAGCCAATGTCAGAAGGCTCCCCCCTTTCGGAAAAAGGGAACGACGCATGAGAAAGCCAAGCCCACTGGTGGCCGGTGCTTTGAGGGCGTTACTCATCGCCCCCAACTTCCTTGAGGTATCTTTCAATTGCGGCCACTTCGGCTTTTAAATCGTCTGCTTGTTTGATAACCCCTGCCTTTACGGCTTCAGGGGCCCCGCTCATGAATTTTTGGTTTTGCAACTTTGCTTGAGCCCTCGCCCAAGCCTCTTTCTTCTCTACCAGTTGTTTCCGCTGTCTTTCAATTTCATTGCTCAAATCTCCCAAACTGGATTTGCTGATAAAAACTGAACAATCCTTCAGCACAATCTCCAGATTTTCCTTGGTGGACAAGCGATCTTTCACCCAATCGATTTTATCGGCCCGTGCAAGCTTTTGAATTTTGTCTTGAAAGGGTTTGAGAGCCTGAAGCACGGGTTCTCCCCCCCAAATGGTCAAGGCGATTTCCTTACTTCCCGGTATTTGGTGTGTCCCTCGGAGCGTTCTAGTCTTCTCGATCAATTCGATGACTCTCCCCACTTGCTCTTCCGTTTCAGAAAACACATTGTCTTTCTGATATTCCGGATACCGAGCCAATGAGATGCTCTTTTCTTGGGAGCTCCGGTAGGGCAACTCCTGCCAAATCGCTTCGGTTACAAAGGGCATAAACGGGTGTAAAAGCCGAAGCACTTCTTCCAAAACATCAAGAGCTGTCGAATCCTTTTTTTCTCTGCGGGCTTCAAGCTCATTTTTCTCTTTGATAAACTCAATGAACCAATCGCAATACTCGTTCCACAGAAAATGGTAGAGCGCTTGTGCCGCTTCGAAAAACCTGTAATTTTCCAAGCTCTCTGCAACTTGTCTTTTGGTCGCGTTCAACCGGGAAAGAATCCACTGGTTGGGGATATTCTTTTTATCAGACTGACTTGCGGTCAAATGCCCGAAATGCATCATCACAAATTTGGAAACATTCCAGAGTTTGGTCACAAAATTCCGGCACCCTTCAACTCCTTCATCCGACACTCTGAGATCCCGGCCATGGTATGCGTTCCAAGCCAGGAAAAACCGAAGAGAGTCAGCCCCCATTCGGTCGATGATTTCCAATGGATCGATTACATTTCCCTTGGTCTTGGACATTTTTTGACCCTGTTCGTCCCTGACCATGGGGTGCAAGTACACAGTGTGGAAAGGGATCTCGCCCGTCATTCTCATGCCAAGCATGATCATCCTTGCCACCCAGAAAAACAAAATATCAAAACCCGTCTCCAGCACATCATTGGGATAAAAAGTCTGAAAGTCTTCCGTCTTTGCGGGCCAGCCCAAAGTTGAAAAAGGCCACAACCCCGAGCTGAACCAAGTATCCAAAACATCTTCTTCTTGATGGATTTGGGAGCTCTTGCAAGATTGGCAAACAGTCGGAGTCGTCACAGCTACTGTCATTTTGCTGCAATCCTTGCAATACCAGACCGGAATTCGATGACCCCACCAGAGTTGCCGGCTAATGCACCACGGGCGGATATTATTCATCCATTCGAAGTAAACTTTTTCCCATTCCTCAGGAAGGATTTTGATTTTCTTGGTTTTTACAGCTTCAATGGCTGGTTGCGCGAGAATTTCAGCCTTCACAAACCACTGAGCACTCACTTTGGGTTCAACAACTGTCGCACAGCGATCACAGTGGCCCACGTTGTGAGGACGTTCCTCTTCAGAAACAAAGAGGTCTGCTTTTTTGAGATCTTCAAGAATTTTATCCCGTGCTTTTTCTCGAGAAAGCCCGGAATAAGCCCCGCCCTTTTCATTCACTCTTGCTTCATCATCTAAAATGGTCAGGACTCCCAACCCGTGCCGTTTTCCAACTGTATAATCATTGACATCGTGACCCGGGGTTATTTTTAGAACTCCCGTGCCAAACTGAGGATCCACATAGTCGTCCGCAATCACAGGGATCAACCGATTGATTAAAGGCAGCCGTACTTTTTTTCCAACCCATTTTTTAAAGCGCTCATCAGTTGGATGAACCGCAACTGCCAAATCTCCCAACAAAGTCTCCGGGCGGGTGGTCGCCACAGTTAAGAACTCTGAAGGAGAATCGTCCAAAACGTACTTTATTTGCCAAAACCGGCCTTTGACTTCTTTAAACTTAACTTCCAAATCAGAGAGTGCAGTCCTGCACCGGGGGCACCACTGGATGATAGCCTCATCCCGGTAAATCAGCCCGTCATTATACAACCACACAAAACATTCCCGAACGGCCACAGACACTTTTTCATCAAGAGTGAAAGCCAGACGGCTCCAATCCAAACTACAGCCCAGCGTTTTCAACTGGCTGATGATGGTGACTTGAGATTTGTCCTTCCATTCCCAAACTTTTTCCAAAAATTTTTCCCGGCCCAAAGTGTGGCGGCTCAGCTTTGATTCGGCTTGAAGATGGCGTTCAACAACCATTTGAGTGGCAATTCCCGCGTGATCAGTCCCTGGGAGCCAGAGGACGTTGTAACCTTCCATCCGTTTTCTTCGAATGAGGATATCCTCCAAAGTGCCAGTAAGCGCATGGCCCATGTGCAAAACGCCTGTCACATTGGGAGGAGGAAGTACAATGGTGTAGGGTTTCTTGTCAGAACGGGCGGGAGGTGTAAAGACTCCCCAATCCAACCATTTTTGGTAGAGTTCTTTTTCCCGTTTTTGGGGCTCAAATTGATTTTCCAATGCCATTCGTTCTCTCTTTTTTAATCAAAAACCCTTACGTTGAGAAAAGTCATTTTCCCAGACTTAATCTGCACTTTTGGAATTCTCTTCCATTGCGTACTTTGCCCCCCGGGTCCCACGCGTTCAAGGACTATCTCATGGTCTCCAGAAGGTAAGCTCATTCTAGCCAATTGAAGCTTTGCAGGCAAAAAGGACCAAGTCCTCAAATCTGGCCTGTCCGTCAGGTGCAGGAGGAGTGCGGTAATAGCTCCAAGCTCAGGGCTTTTGGTTGCTTTCTCTATCCCATAAGCAGCCGCTTGTTTGGCTACGATTCCCCCGACTTTTTTAGCCACTAGAGCCGCCCGCCTTTGTTCCAATTCCTGAATGGCAGTATTCTCAATATCCTCCAAAGTGTAGCTGAGGGCTTTTTTGCCAAGTATCGGCTCAATGACTTGAAGGGATGCGACTCCATAATAACTTCGATTCATCAGGGGAACCAACCGGAAGTTGGGATCTTCCATTTTGAAGGGGGCCCTTCCAATTTCAGCCAGAACCACCAGTTCCCCTGTTTCCTTTTTCAGTTTGTAGTCTTTCTCATTCGGAAAAAGCTTTCGGTACTCCGCTAACTCTTGCGACGCTTGAAGTTTGTCCGCCATTCTCAGCAGCCCCACTCCATGAAGGGGGAAGGATTTCAGCCAATCGTAACTCTGGCGATAGTCAACCCAGGCATCGTTGTACTCCCGTTCATTTTCAAACAACAAAGCAGCCAAGTACTTTGCAAAAGCGCTGCGTTGATAGCTAGCGTTTCCTTCTGCAATCAGTTGATCCAATTTGTGGTTGATCCTTCGGCACTCCACCAAAGCACTTTCCCGGTTTCCCAGAAGTGTGTAATCCATTGCCAAAAAAGTGCTGATCAGAACTTTTTCATAGTCATCCAGTTTGTGGACTTTGACAGTATCATTTAACAATACGCCGCCTGTTTCTTGTGACACGCTCGTGTAATCAGTGAGGCCGGAGAGTTTTTCAGCTTCTTGAAAAGCTTCTATAGCTTTCGGGTAGTTTCCACTGGTGTGGTAAGTCATTCCCAGTTCGAGGAGATAAAGGAGTTCATCTCCATCTTTTTTCTCAACTGCAGCTTTCAGATTTTCAACGGCAAGATCGTAGTTTCTCGTTTCAAAAGCCTGACGGGAGGATGCAATTTTTGAGGGGTAGCTGGAACACCCTCCTAAGAGCAGACCGAATAGACCAAACGCAATGAAAAACGGCTTCCCCATGAGGCTAGCGGATTAAAGCCCCACTCCCCGTTTTTTGTAGAACTTCCGAATTTCTTTTTCGTCGGTCCAGTCAATGATCCCTGTTTCTATATTGACCAGATTGAAAGTCGCTTTGTAGTAAACGTATTTTTTGTTTCCGACTTCTTGAACCCTGTCAGTGATTTCACCCGTCAAGAAATACTGGGCCCCAATCTGCTTGCCCTTCTTGCGGGCAGTGGCAGCGTCCACATAACCACTTTCGTTCTGATACTGGGTTTCCCCGGCAATTTCTTCCCGGTTTTCCTTTTCAGTGAATCTGAACTTTCCGCTCTTGATCAGTGCCGTTCTCATTTTATCGGTCATCGACTTCATATCGATGTGTTCCGACGCCCGATTCTTTACCAGAGTCACCAAAACTACCGGCCCTTTAGGGTTTTCAGCCACCAAGCGGCTTTGAGTCAAGGAGCTCACCATTGTTTCCGCGATTTGCCGCATGTCGCTCTCGTTGAATTTATCATCCAAGAGGCGGTCTTCACTCAAATCATCATAGCTCCCTTGAGTGAACTGCTTGCTCCCGCAAGAAGTTAAAGCCAAGGCCAAACCGCCAATGAAAAACCATTCAAGAATCTTTTTCGGCATTGTTGCCCTCCTTCACAGGTTCTTGGCTTGCTTGAGGCGCGGCAGGAGCTGGACTGATTGCAGGCTCAAAACGCATGTCACCGGGAGTGGAGACGGGTTTTCCCCCGCCTTTTTGGTAACCCAAGAGCAACACGTAATCCGCCAGAGCATCGATTTGTTGCTCGGAATCTCCTCCCAATATTTCAGGAGCTGGGCTGGTTCCCTCCGGCCAGAAACCTGGCATTCGAGTTCCCGGAACCATCTCTTGGGGGTTCTTTAGAAGCTTTTTGATCCAATCCTTGTTTAAGCGGCCGTAAGAACGCGTGATATCCGGAGCATACCCTTTACTGCCGCCTTCCAAGTCATCTTGAGTCAGCGTGTACTGTCCTACGGTGTGGCAGTTACCGCATTGGAGCTTGTTCCAGAGCGCTTTTGCGCCCTCCAATCGTTGGCCACTGATTTCCGGCGCTTCCAGAGGAGCATTCGGGAATTGAAGATTGCCTTTTCGGGCCCAGTGAGTGACCACTCGGTTTTGTTCCTCATTGGTCATATTGTAAGAAGGCATTCGCACTTGGATCGCTCTTCGCAGTTTCCAACTCGGGTTACTCAAGAAGTTATGAACCCATTCCGAGCGCACGCGGCTCCCTTCAGAGGACAACGGCGGTGGGCCTTTGGATTCATCTTCCGAGAAATAAGTGAGGATTCTTCCTTCCAGTTCCCACTTTTCTTTTTCGTGCTTTTCCAAATCTGGGTGCCCTTCAGGAAGCGGTCGGTACATTTGCTCGACCATATGGCAGCCTTGGCAATTGTATTGGTGAACTACTCGAGAACCCTCTTCGATTTGAGTTTCCCGAGCATCTAGAACTTTTGCCGATGGGGGACCGATTTTTTGAGCTGTTAATCCCAAAATAAAAGTGACCAGCTTGTCTCTTTCCCCTTCATCAAAGTGGTAATTGGGCATTCGCAGAAGATCCAAATAATCTTTTACAACCCCTTTATCAAACGAGCGAGTGGCTTTGAATTTCTGGTGCAGCCAAGAAGCAACCGACTTCTCAATATCCAAAAGACCGAAGTCGAATTTATTGACGAGCTTGCTCCCATGCTCACTCAACTCGACCCCACTGCCCGGCATTGTTTCCATGCCTTTGATCTCATGACAGCCGTAACATCCATAACGGGTGATCGCATTGAGACCTAACTTATCGACCACTTCTTTCTTCGAAAGCCCTTCGACATACTGGTGGACTTTCTCAGTAGTGGCGGGAGCCATTTTCGGATCTCTCATCAAGTAAAGACTCAATACTTTCTTCTGAGTCTCAAAGTCAGCTTCTCCCACTTCCAATTGCTCGAATTGGGTGTTCTTTTTACTGAGCAAGTAAGCCGACAAATCCGCAATTTCAGAGTCGCTCAACCGGAGCGATGGCATCGCAGTGTCTTTCCAGTAATGGCGGGGATTTTTCAACCACTGCCCCAACCATTCCCGATTGAGTTTGCTCCCAACCGTTGAAAGGTCCGGAGCCGCTCCAAACCGTCTTCTTCCTTCTGGGAATTCAGCCATGCCGTGGCAACCCAAACACCCAACCGCATAAAACAGATTGCGGCCTCTTTCTACATTCCCACCTGCTGGAGCTTGGTAACTGGGCTTGTAATCTTCCGATAGGGATAAAATATAATCTGAAATCGCGAACAGTTCTGCTTCTTGGTAAGCCGTGTACTCGGCACTTTCTGTATTTCCTTGGTGGAACTGGACCGGCATTCGAGCGTGGTCGTTAAATGACTTTGGATTTCGCACCCAACGCACGATCCAATCGTGCTTAAGTTTTCCCTTAACTTTCTTTAGCGACGGAGCAGGTTTTCGAATGTGATCCCACCCTTCGATTCGGTGGCAACCGTAACAACCAGCCCCTCGAACCAGCTGTACGGCCCGATTGAGCTTTTGAGCTTGGGGAACATACTCTGTTTGCTTGTGACAGACCCGGCATTGCCCTTCGACGTACTGGAGCGGCACCATTTTCTCAATCACATGGTGCATTTCATGCCAGCCATACTTTTTCTGCCATTCTTTCTTCTGTTCTTCGTTCCGGGGAGTATGAGCAGAGCGGACAAAGTCAACCGAAGCCCCTCTTCCCGAATGGCAAACAGTGCAACCCACTTTTTCAGTGGGGTGAGGCGAAGTCGCCCCCAACATCAACTCCAGATTCGGGTGGGTCCGGTACGGTTGCGGAGCATCTTCGAAACCCGGGGTATCGATACCCAAATGGCAAGTCGTACAACGGTCCACTTTTTGCACTTGGGCAAAATACACATCATCCCGGATCGTCGGAATGACCACTTGCTGGACTTTCAAAATCGGGTTGGCCAAATCGAGGATCGGAGCGCTTCTAAGTGCTTTGCTCAAATTGAATTCAGAACTGCTTTTAGCAGCCAATAGCCGATCCACGTTGGCTTGCAATTTTTTAAGTTCTTTTTCAGCAGTGTCTTTTTCCAAGTTTAGCTTGGCAATTTCAGAGTTCTTGGCATCTTCTGCAATCTGGGCTGCATTGGCATCATCCGACAACCCTCTTACTTTTTCCCATTCTTTATCCAGCTTTTCCTTTGCTGCTTTTTCTTTTTTGGAAAGTTTGGTCCCTTCTTCAATTTTTTCACCGTGGGCGACTTTGTGGCCAAACACGGCTTCGTATTCATATTTGTGTACGTCGTAAATGCCTTTGGCTGCTTGGTATTTATCGACTTTATTGATTCGAGCTGTCTTTAATTTGGTGATCTCCTTGCCAAGAGTTTTAAGCTGAGCCGCTTTATCTTTCGCGCCTGTTTCGAACTCCTGCAGCTTGGCCTGCATTTCTTTAATCTTGTTTTCATCCAAAGCCTGTTTGGCTTCTTCGATTTGCTTTTCGATTTTGCCTTTTCGGTAATTAAAGAAATCCAATTGATATTTTTTCCACTCCCGCCCGAAATCATCCAGAATCATCCAAAGAGTGAACACCAACATGACGACACTCGAAATCGCAAAGGCTTTGAGGAGTGTGTGGCCTTTATAAAACTTATCGTCTTGTGAAGCGTTTTTAGGAGCCATGATTACAGTCCATTGCTGGGTTATATGTTAAAGAAGTACTCGGGTATCGCTACGATGTACTTCAAGTTAATTGTCCATCTTAAAACCATTTTGATGGGGAGCGATGCCATCAAAAGCAAAATGGTGACCATGATGTAAAAACGGGGTTTTCCCATTTTCTCGAGGAACCCCTTCATGAGGGTTTTTCCAAGTATAATGGGTCCGGCCAGCATGTACCCTAACACCAAAATGATGCCCACCAGCTCTCTAAACAGCCAGAAATCGGGAAGTTTTCCGCCATTGATTCCTGCATACCGGAAAATATACTCCGATAAATTCACGTTTCGGAGAGCTTCCAGTTTATGGAGATCCCAAACTTCGTAGGGACCATAGAAGTTCCAATTGGGACCTCTTAAGAAAGTACCCAACACAATCAACACCACCCACAAAATCAAAAACCCAAACAAATAAGTGGTAATGGCAAATCTACGTTCTTTAAAACAATAATAGCCATTCCCTTTTGGGTTAATATCAATGTAGGGAAGCACTATTAGCCCCACAACAATCAGGGTGGGGAAGACCACCCCAGCAAGCCAAGGATCGAAATAAACCAACATTTCTTGAAGGCCCAAAAAGTACCAAGGGGCCTTTGAGGGGTTGGGAGTTTCCACGGGATTCGCCGGTTCTTCAAGGGGGGCTCTGATCGTAATCGCCCAGATCAAAAGGACCGACCACACAATAATAGAACAAATGAATTCGCTGAAAATCAGATCAGGCCAAGTGAAGACCAGCTCCTTGGCTTCTTGTTTGTTCTCAACGTCTTTTCCTTCCGCAATGAGCTGGTCATTTTTGACTGCTTTGTGCAAAGGAAGCCAACAAAAGAACACGAGGAGAAACAGCATCAACACAATCGGCACGTTATCCGGTTTGGTGACAACGTCTCTAAAGGTAGGGTTCAACATGCTGACCAGAATGAAAGCCGCCATCGAGATCAGAATCGTGTAGAGAGCTGATTTTTTTGCAAACTTTTCCCGGAACGGGAAAAGAACCAAATAAAAGGCCACACAAGACAAGGAAAACAGGATGGCCGGCCGGCAGAGAAAGTTGATGAAATCGGTGATGAAACTCATAGTTGTTCCTTATAGAGGTCCTGAAATGCCCCCGTCTTTTCTGACACGCCAAAAATGCACTGCCATTAAAACACTCGCAACCAACGGGATGAAAATACAATGCAAAACGTAGAAGCGAAGCAAAGTCGCTTCTCCCACCAATCTTCCCGCCAGAAGAGCAAAGCGCGCATCACTGCCTGCATTGATCGCTTCGAACCCTAAAAGCGAATTCAACAGAGCAGCTCCTGGGCCTTCGTTCCCCGCAAACGGAGTGGCTCGAGCCATATTGGAACCCACAGTAATCGCCCAAATCGCAAGCTGATCCCAAGGCAGCAAGTACCCAGTGAAACTCAACAAGAGGGTCAAAACCAAGAGGATGACCCCAATGCCCCAGTTGAATTCCCGAGGTGGCTTATAAGAACCCGTTAAAAAGACTCGGAACATGTGCAACCAAACGCTGATCACCATGCTATGAGCCCCCCAGCGGTGGATTTCTCTCATGATCCCAATCGGCACGTGCTCACGAAGAGCGATGATATCGTAATAGGCATACTCAGCCGTGGGGCGGTAGTAAAACATCAAGAGCACGCCAGTGATGGTCTCCACCAAGAACAGGAAAAAAGTGATCCCACC
>Ga0214917_10000393_pt1 | contig 57128 bp, 95 predicted proteins | sample LL_1208_BB_MetaG_FD_177983 | JGI IMG/M metagenome (GOLD analysis project Ga0214917, IMG submission 177983) | Freshwater microbial communities from Lake Lanier, Atlanta, Georgia, United States - LL_1208_BB | ecosystem: Environmental > Aquatic > Freshwater > Lake | place: USA: Georgia | collected... | reverse complement strand
GTCGGACCGGTGTCGCCTGTTGCGCCGGTTGGACCCGTGCCACCCTGAGGACCAGTCGGACCGGTGACAGTGCTTGCTGCACCTGTCGCCCCGGTCGGTCCGGTCGGTCCGGTTGGTTGAAGCTGGTAGTACGTTGTGCCGTCGTTTGTGTACTCCCAGTAATTCTGCGTTTCATTCCAGCGGATCGCAACGTTGGGGTCGGTGCCGCGCTCGACCTCGATGCCTGCGTCAAGAGCGGCGGCGCCTGTTGCGCCGTAGTTAAGAGTGACGAAGTTGTCCTCGACATAGAGGTTTTCGGTGTTGAGCGTCGTCGATGTTCCGCTTACGGTGAGGTTACCGGAGACGATGACGTCGTTGAACGTGACGTTATCAGTTGTACCGACGGCCTGTCCGATGGAGATCGTGGGCGTCGCGCCCTCGCCTGTCGGACCGGTGATCGACACGCCTGTTCCAGCAGAGACCGAGGCGACGTAGTTGCCAACCGTGTCAGCGCCGAGGTCGATGTCGTCGTTGACCCAGGCGGTGCCGTTCCAGCGCAGGTACTCACCGTCAACCGGCCCAGAAGGGCCTGTGACGTTGACGTCCGCGAGGTCCGCGAGGTTTGCGTTTGCGACCGGTGTGAACGAGTCATTGACCCACTGTGTGCCGTTGTAGCGGAGGATCTCGCCGTTGGCGGGACCTGTGACCGTGACGTCACCCAGGTCACCGAGCGACGCCGTGCCGAGTGCGGTGCTGTGGTCATGGACGTCGTGTCGGCCAGTCGTGAGATACTGCGTGTGATCATCATCAGCAAGTCCAGAAAGCAGACCGTGGTCTGATACTGGGTTTGCGGTGTATCCGGCGCCAACCGCGCCGATCTGGCGGAGGTCCCAGACTCCACGAAGTCGCGTGTGCGGCGTGCTCGCGTACGAGTTGTTTGTCTGGTAGATGACCTTGTACAGCGGGCGGAACTCTACAGACGGAAAGTTTGTAAGGTTAAGGTCGTCCCACGACGCCGCTTCGGCAGCGCCGATCGTGTTGTAGTTTTCTTGGCCAAGAATACCGATGATTGGATTACCGATGTTGTTTGTCGCAACGATCCAGGTGATACCGAAGTCATTTGACGTGATGTCGGCTGTTGACCACGTCCCGGCGGTGTTTAAGTTGTAGCGGGCACGAAGCGCGCCCTGCTTCATCGGAAATTCTGTCGCCGTGTCTGCTATCCACGCTCCGGTCGAACCTGAGTGGTAAAACATCGGAATCTTAGCGATCGTAAGATCCTGCTCAAATGTATTTGCAGCCGGTGTTGGGTCGTCAACAATGACAATTTCCATGTCTTCGTCAAAGAACGTTCCACCGGTAAGAGTGATCTGCGCGTGAGTATCGAGTGAACCGTCGCCTGTAATTGTGTAGTCGGTTGCACCAAAGCCGGACGCGATGACTGCTCCCCGTGTGCGGTGCAGATACTCGTGCGTTTGCCAGTCAAGAGTGATTCCGTGCCGCTCGTCTGCAACGTAGTAGGCCGCACCAGTTCCAGAATTCCAATAGACATAAGCTGTTGGAGCGTCTTGGTCCCACGTAAAGTACGTTGTCTTCTGCGCGAGGGTTCCGGATGAGTTAAAGTAGATGTAGTACAGACCGGTGTTGTTAGGCACCTGGACTGACTGCGACGTCGTCTTTACAAATCGCTTACCCTGCACCCACACGGTGAACGACGCGCCGGTTGGTGTGATTGTAAACGTGCGCGATGCGTTGTTAAACGAGATAGTGCTCTCGGTGATGTCCTCATGGCCCATCGGCTCGTTTGACGGCATGACCTCGTTTTTCCAGTCGGTGCCGTCGTAGACAAGAAGCTGGCCGTTGGCAGGGCCCGTGATACTGACGTCCTCGAGGTCGTTGATGTAGTCTCTATCAAGGTCCCAGGTTGAGCCGGTCCAGATCCAACGTCGGTTGCCGACCGTGTGCGTGTCGTTGACAGACGGGCTATTTGGAAAATTAATTGCCACGGTAAGACCTGCCTACATTGCGCGCTTGGACTTTATAGATACTACAACGCCTGTGCATATCAGACCTGCACCCACGAGTTGTCGAAGTAGATGTATGTCTTGCCGGTGTCAGACTCAAACCAGAGCTGACCTTCAGTCGGCGAGCTCGGCGCGGAGTCAGACACCGTTGTTGATCCGGCAGGGCCAGTCGGACCAGTCGGACCAATTGCACCGGTCGGTCCTGTGACATTAGACGCTGCGCCGGTTGCGCCAGTCGGACCCGTTGGGCCTGTGTCGCCGGTGTCACCTTCGAGACCTGTAAGACCTTGCGGACCAGTTGGTCCAATGTCGCCTTGCGCGCCTGTCGGACCGGTGTCACCCTGTGGGCCAGTTGGTCCAGTCTCGCCCTGCGGACCAGTCGGTCCTGTGTCACCCTGCGGGCCTGTTGGGCCGGTGTCACCCTGCTGACCAGTCGGACCGGTGTCACCCTGCGGACCAGTGTCGCCCTGCGGACCAGTGTCGCCTTGCGGGCCTGTCGGACCAGTCGGGCCGGTGTCGCCTTGGCCACCTTGCTCTCCGCTTGCGCCTGTCGGACCTGTCGGTCCTTGCGGACCTGTGACGCCTTGAGGACCGGTTGGACCAGTGTCACCCTGCGGGCCTGTAGGTCCAGTTTCACCCTGCACACCCTGCGGCCCGGTGGGGCCTGTCGGACCGGTGACTGTAGACGCGGCACCAGTCGGGCCGGTTGGACCTGTCGGTCCTTGTGCGCCGACGTCGCCCGTGCGAGCAAATGTGATGACGACGTCCTCGCCGCTGCTAAAGCCAGTTGCACCGCTGATGTGTGTGCACGCGACGTCGAAGTATCCTGCCTGCTCAACGAGCGTGCTGATTGTAAAGATCGAAAAGTCGTCTGGGTTTGTCTTGTTGTAGATCTTGAAGTGACCCTTGATCGGCGACGTGCTGTCGTCGATAGTGCGCAAGAACGGCTGGATGTCGATCATGCCGTCTGCCTCGTCGTCGATGTGCATCGATGAAGCAAGAGTCAGATCTGTGTTGTTAAAGAGTAATCCACCGGTTCCAGGATCGCCTGTTGTAGCTGAGTTAAATGTATAGTCAAATGAGGCTCCGCCAAATCCACCTTGTGGACCAGTTGCACCTGTGACTCCTTGGACACCTTGCGGGCCGGTGTCACCCTGCACGCCCTGCGGGCCTGTCGGTCCTGTGTCACCTTGCGGGCCAGTAGGTCCAGTCTCGCCTTGGATTCCCTGCGGACCAGTCGGTCCTGTGTCGCCTTGAGGGCCAGTGTCACCCTGCGGTCCTGTTGGGCCAGTGTCTCCCTGGATACCCTGCGGGCCTGTCGGTCCTGTGTCACCTTGCGGGCCAGTAGGTCCAGTCTCGCCTTGGATTCCCTGCGGACCAGTCGGTCCTGTGTCACCCTGCGGGCCTGTTGGGCCGGTGTCACCCTGCGGCCCTGTATCGCCGACTGAACCCTGCGGGCCGGTTGGACCTGTCGGTCCTTGAATTCCTTGGTCACCTTGGACACCTTGAATACCTTGGATACCCTGCACGCCCTGCGGGCCTGTTGTTCCTTGTGGTCCAGTCTCGCCCTGCGGACCAGTCGGTCCTGTGTCACCCTGCGGGCCTGTTGGGCCGGTGTCACCCTGCTGACCAGTCGGACCGGTGTCACCCTGCGGACCAGTCGGTCCTGTGTCACCTTGTGGACCAGTAGGCCCAGTGTCACCCTGTGGGCCTGTAGGTCCAGTCTCGCCTTGGATTCCCTGCGGACCAGTCGGTCCTGTGTCACCCTGGACACCCTGAACGCCCTGAATACCCTGCACGCCTTGCGGGCCAGTGTCGCCCTGCGGACCAGTGTCTCCCGTCGCGCCTGTGGGTCCTGTTGGACCTGTCTCACCCTGAACGCCCTGCGGTCCCGTCGGACCGGTGTCACCCTGTGGGCCAGTAGGTCCAGTCTCGCCTTGGATACCCTGCGGGCCTGTCGGACCTGTATCTCCTTGGATACCCTGCGCGCCGGTTGGACCGGTTAGGCCCGTCGCGCCTGTGGGTCCTGTTGGACCTGTCTCACCCTGAACGCCCTGCGGTCCCGTCGGGCCTGTATCTCCCTGGATACCTTGCGCACCTGTAGGTCCTGTCGGACCGGTGTCTCCCGTCGCGCCTGTGGGTCCTGTTGGACCTTGCGGACCAGTAGGTCCTTGGATCGAACCGACGTTGTCCCACTCGCTATTGACGTCATCCCAGACGTACAAGTCACCGCCAATGAGGTAGCCGTCGCCAGGATTTCCAGATCCTGGCAACTCTGTTTCGTCGTTGAGGCTACCGAGGATTGTGACACCCGTCCCTTGCGGTCCTGTGGCGCCGGTCGCGCCTGTAGGCCCTGTTGCACCTTGGATACCCTGCGGTCCTGTCGGGCCAGTGGGACCAGTGTCGCCTGTCGCGCCTGTTGGGCCAGTCGGGCCGGTAACACCTTGGACGCCCTGCGCACCTGTGGGACCTGTATCCCCTTGGATACCTTGCGCACCAGTGGGTCCAGTCGGTCCTGTGTCACCCTGCACGCCCTGTGGGCCTGTCGGACCGGTGTCACCCTGCGGACCAGTGTCGCCCTGCGGACCAGTGTCGCCTTGCGGGCCTGTAGGACCGGTGTCACCTTGCGGACCAGTCGGTCCGGTAACACCTTGGATACCTTGTATGCCTTGTACTCCTTGGATGCCTTGGACTCCTTGCGGACCTGTCGGTCCTTGTGGTCCTGTGTCGCCAGTTGCACCAGTCGGTCCTGTGTCGCCTGTCGCGCCAGTAGGTCCTGTGACGCCTTGCGGTCCTGTCGGGCCAGTGGGACCAGTGTCGCCTGTCGCGCCTGTCGGACCTAGGTCTCCTTGAGGACCAGTATCGCCGGTCGCGCCAGTGGCGCCTGTAGGCCCTGTGTCGCCTGTGTTGCCCTGCACACCCTGCGGGCCTGTGGGTCCTGTGTCACCTTGAACACCTTGGATACCTTGGATACCCTGCACGCCCTGCGGGCCTGTAGGTCCGATCTCGCCCTGCGGGCCGGTAGGACCTGTGACGCCTTGGATACCTTGGATACCCTGCACGCCCTGTGGGCCTGTCGGTCCGGTAACGCCTTGAACACCTTGGATACCTTGGATACCCTGCACGCCCTGTGGGCCGGTGTCACCTTGTGGGCCGGTGTCGCCTGTTGCGCCTGTCGGACCCGTCGGGCCTGTGACGCCTTGGATACCTTGCGGGCCTGTGGGACCAGTGTCACCCTGCGGACCTGTCGGTCCTGTGTCACCCTGCGGTCCGGTCGGGCCAGTGACGCCCTGCACGCCCTGCGGACCTGTTGGACCGGTAACACCTTGGATGCCTTGCGCACCTGTTGGTCCTGTCGGGCCGGTAACACCTTGGACGCCCTGCGGGCCTGTCGGGCCGGTCGCGCCGACGTTGATAAGAACGAGGATAACATTGAGGTCATCGGCAAACCCGCTGGCGCCTGTGCCGCCAGAGTCGACATAGGCGACGGGAACATCAAGCCACGAGTTGCCGTTGTCTGTTACAGTGCCGTTGCACCTAAAGCGCTGGTAGTTTGCTGAGTTTCCAGCATCTTGGATTGTGATGACGTCGCCTGTCTTGATCAGCCCGAGGAACAGGTCGATGTCGTACCCGTCACCGTCGATGTGGTTGATCTGCAGTTGTGTCGCCGACGTCTGCGTCGCGTTGTTATAGGCGATCTTCGCCGTGCCAGGGTTACCGCTCGTCGTGTCGGTGTCAATCTTGTAGTTATAGAATGCCGATGATTGTCCCTGCGCGCCTGTCGGACCCGTCGGGCCAGTGACACCTTGGATGCCCTGCGGACCTGTGGGACCTGTATCCCCTTGGATACCTTGCGCACCAGTGGGTCCAGTCGGTCCTGTGTCACCCTGCACGCCCTGGATACCTTGCGCTCCAGTCGGACCCGTCGGGCCGGTGACGCCTTGGATACCTTGCGCTCCAGTCGGGCCTGTGATGCCTTGGATACCTTGCGCACCCGTCGCACCTGTCGGCCCTGTGTCACCTTGAACACCTTGGATACCTTGGATACCCTGCACGCCCTGTGGGCCGGTGTCACCTTGTGGTCCTGTTTGTCCTTGTGGACCTGTAGGACCTGTGACACCTTGCGTACCTTGCGGACCAGTAGGACCGGTCGAGCCAGTTAAGCCTGTCGCGCCCGTCGGGCCGGTGACGCCCTGCACGCCTTGGATACCTTGCGCACCAGTGGGTCCAGTCGGTCCTGTGTCACCCTGCACGCCCTGGATACCTTGCGCACCTGTTGGACCTGTTGGACCAGTGACGCCCTGTACACCCTGGATACCTTGCGCGCCTGTTGGACCAGTGACGCCATGCACGCCCTGGATACCTTGCGCTCCAGTCGGACCCGTCGGGCCGGTGACGCCTTGGATACCTTGCGCTCCAGTCGGGCCTGTGATGCCTTGAATACCTTGCGCTCCAGTCGGCCCTGTGTCACCTTGAACACCTTGGATACCTTGGATACCTTGGATACCCTGAACACCTTGAGCGCCTGTCGGACCAGTCGGACCAAGTGCTCCTGTTGAGCCGGTTGCACCTGTCGGTCCTGTCGGCCCGCCTGATGGGCCGATTGGACCAGTCGGGCCTGTCGGGCCTGTTGCGCCGTTAACACCTATTGTTCCAGCAGGGCCAGTAGCGCCGGTCGGACCAGTTGGTCCACCTGCTGGTCCCTGCGGTCCGGTTGCACCTGTCGGTCCTGTCGCACCGGCTGGACCGGTCGCGCCGACCGGGCCGATCGGGCCGCGTGTTGATGTCGTCGCAGACGACGTGACAGTGACTGTGTCAAGCTCGACCTCTGTGCCGTCGCCGTAAGGAAGCAAGATGTTGAACTTGAACGGCGCGACTCCGTTGAGCGTGACGCTTACCTGCCACGCCCACCCCGCCGGAGTAAGCTCAGGGTTGTCTGTGGTCGGAAGCTCGACCTCAAAGCTGCCTGACGCGTCGAGTGTCTCGACGATAGGCGTCGGGACGAGGACAGCGTCATTGTCGTCATACACGACGACGGTCGGAGTAAACGTTACAGTGCCGATCGCGGCGACGCCAGCGGAGGTGGTGTATGTTCCAGTGACGACGCGCGTGACGATGTCCTCAGACCAGCTCATTTATTCTCCGTACAGATAGGCGTTTTTAGGGCGCGAGTCGCTAGAAACCTAGAAGGAGATAGTAACATCTAAGACTGCTGTTGATTGCTAATGCTTGAGGCAAACCCGATCTTTGCCGGCGCATCAGGCAAATCCGTATCCTGCTGTATGTTGAGCTCTTTGCTGGCCGATATTGCGGCAATGTCTGCATGAGCGGCGGCGACTGAAAGCACGGCGGCATCTGTCCAGTGCTCTTCTGCGTCGACAAGTGTTGTCGCTCTGATAGTGCTATAGACTGACAGTAGCGCAGCAACCTGAGACGGAAGCATGGTTGACTCGAGGTCAAGCATCGCGGACCAAACCGCGGCTGTCCTGGTGAGATCTTCGAGCTGGTTGTCTTCAAGGCACTTTTCCACCTTGTCAGAGACAGAAGACAGCACGCCGCTTTTTGACTGCTTCTTTAGGCCTCTTGACTGTGGCACGCGCGTATCTTACACGCGTCGTGCGTCTTCTATTTTAGCTTTTAGTCAAGCCAGACGACGTACTCGGCCGTGACGCGCCCGCGCGACGGGTCGATGAAGTGCACGCGCTGCGACGGCTTGCCGACCGCCGCGATGAACTCGCGAGCGTATTCGTTGTGCGACTCGGGCGAGCCTGTCACGAAGACGCGCCCGCCGTTAGCCATGGTAAGTGCCATCGGCGTGTGCCAGTGACCCATATATACGTCTTGAAAGTCCTCGACCACTCCAGTCGCCCATGCGTTGGCCTTGCGAAGTATTCCGAAAGCAGGAGTGTTTCCACCGAATGATTTTATTTCGTCACCGTGGACCAAGAGCGCCTTGTAGCTTCCAACCGTCACGATTTGATACCAGTCATTGGACATCTGCCATGTGACGTTTTTCACGTCACGCGTCCTGTCTTGCGCGATGCGGTACGCCATCGCGTCGATGTTGTCGTGCGCCGGCAGCTCGCCCTTGCGGCCAAGTCGGCCGTGGTTGCCGAACTCGCACACGACGCTGACCTTGCTGTAGTGCTCAGAAAACGTGCGGACCATCATCTCCATGATGCGCGCGGCCTCAAACAGCTGCTCAAACAGATGCGCCTCGACCTCCCAGGCCTGCCCTGGAAAGATCGTGATTCCTTCGACCATGTCGCCGCCGAACATCAGCACCATCTCGTCCACGGGGTGGTCGGCGCGCTGGATGTTTGTGAGGTGTATTGTTTTTTCGGTAAACTGCGACATGCGGTCGCCGCATGTTTTTATGCCGTAAGACACTGTTTTCTTACCGAGCTGCCAGTCAGTTGCGTGCGCAAGCACGACCTCGGCGGTTTCTTTTGTAGCTTTCTTTTGCCGCTGCGGAGACGCAGACTTTACGGTAAGAGACTTTCCCCTACCGGCAGCGAGCGCGGCATCGCGTGCAGCGACATACACCGCCTCGACAATCTCTTCGTTCTTGCGCTTTGCCTTGTATTCCGCGGCCTGCGCGAGCTTGAGCGCCCTGCGCAGCTCGTCTATCTCGTCTTGAGCCTTGATCTCGTCATTGAACTTCATGGAGGTCCGTCCTTAGGTGGCCGCGGCGGTACCGTGAAACTATCTCGGGTGTGATCTTGTGGCCGTGGCGCGCCATGACCTTGCATATCTTTGACGCCGAGATCGAGTGGTCGTCGAGCGCGGCGATGAAGTCTTTTCGCTGGTCTTTTGGCAGCTTTTCAAGGATGTCGGCAAGTCTTGACTTTTTGCCGTGACGAACCTTTTCTGTCTTGATCTGGTTAAGAAGCTCGCCCACTATGTTGGACCTCTCCGTGTTGTGGCTACTATACTAATCTCCGTATCATACAATATCACATTGCAATGCCATGAGTGATATCTTTTGTATGTTCTTAAAAAGTTTCTTAGATGTCCGCATGTTTGGCAGCAACCTGTGTTATAGTTGCCTCCCGCACTTCGGCGGATGAAAAACTCTCTCAACGAAAGAAAACATGCAAATGACGGATTGGGAATCAGCCTCTGGTCGCTTAGGCAACGCCGCGCTTTGGTACGCCCGGCAGGGTTGGCACATTTTGCCGTGCTACGGCATCATCAACGGCCGGTGCACATGCGGCAGCTCGCACCCTGAGCCAAAAGACGTCGGCAAGCATCCGCGAGTCAAGGAGTGGAATGCGCAGGCGACTCCAGACGAAAATACCGTCCAGCAGTGGTGGCCCGAGTCTGGAGAGCTCTCTGAAAACAACATCGCCGTGTACTGTCGCCCAAGCGGGTTCTTTGTCATCGACATTGACCCGCGGTCGGGTGGGCCTGACTCTTTCGAGAAGTTTGAGTCACTTGTTGACGGAGCTCTTCCGCCGACGGTCGAGGCGATAACCGGGCAGTACTCTATCGGCGGTAGATCTATACGAGGTCGTCACCTCTTCTACCGGTGTGACCCGTCAGAAGTTCTACTAGGCAACCTCAAGAAGTCTGGGCTCAACGGGATCGACATCAAGCACAACGGATATGTACTTATCGCGCCGTCGCGCCACTTCTCTGGCGTCTGCTACAACTGGGCCCTGGGCAAGGCTCCGTGGGAGACCGAGATGGCACAGGCTCCAGAAGAGCTACTTAACGCTCTTCGCAAGCGCAACCGCAGGTCTGGCACTGATGTCGGTCAAGGAGACTGGACGTTTCTTAATGAGCTTGACTTTGCTGGTGAGCGCATCGACATCGACCGACTGCTTGAAGAAGGCATCGACGAGGGATCGCGAGCTGTCGACATCTACTCGATGACGTGCGCGCTGGCAAACAAGTTTCCGGTCAACACCGAGGCGGGCAGGCTTGCTGTCGAGACGATGATGATTCGGTTTAACGCCGAGAAGGTTCGTCCGCCACTGCCGCTTGAAGGTCCAGGCGGGCTGCTCATGCACGTCCGTCGAGCGATCCAATTTGTCGTCGATAACCCACGGACCGAAAAGATCTGGCCCGGGCTTCAAGAGTGGGCAAAGCGGTCTCAGGAAGAGTCGCACGCGCTCCTCGCGCAGTCGAAGAAAACTGCTGATAGCATCAAGTCAACTCAGCCGGCGTCATCCACGCTTCCAGGAACAATCGGCGGAATCATCGCGGCTGCGGTCGAGGACGGAGACTCGCTTGCGTCCGCGAGCAGCCTCTCGAACATCGATGTTCCGCTCGACCCCGACGCGCTTAGCGAGGGTGACGGCGGAGAGCCCGGCAAGCGCACGCTTACAGACACCGGCAACGGCCGGCGGCTTGTTGACTCTTTCGGCGCGGCCGTCCGCTACACCCCTGGCCTTGGCTGGTTTCACTGGAACGGAAGCTACTGGAAGCCAGACGTTGAAAACCTCGAGATGCAGGAGCTCGCCAAGAAGATCGCGCCGATCATCGCGAGCGAGGTGACGCACTACTATGACGACGCTGACAAGCAGTCTGAGGTGATCAAGTGGGCGCAGCAGGCGAAGTCAAATGCGCGCATCGAAGGTGCGATCCAGAGTGCGACATCAGACCCGCGTGTCATCGTCGGCGTTGAAAACTGGGACTCAGACGAACACCTCATCGGCGTCGCAAACGGCGTCGTCGACCTCCGCACCGGCGAGCTGCTAAAAGGCCGACCTGACCTGTACATCACACGGCGTGCGCCTGTCGGCTACAACCCCGGAATCCGCAACGTCCGCTGGGAGCAGTTTATTGACTTTGTCACGGGTGGCGACAAGGAGCTGCAAGAGTGGCTTCAACGCGCGGCTGGATATTCGCTGACAGGACTTCGGACATACGACATCATGTTTCTTGTCTACGGCCCGCCGGGCTCTGGCAAGAACACGCTGGTCGAGGCGCTGGTCAAGGCGATGGGCACGCAGCAGTATGCGTGGCCGCTTGACTCCAGCATCCTCGCGCAGGGAGACGGAATGTCGCACGGTTCGGACCTGTACCACTGGGCCGAGCTTCGTGGCCGGCGTATGGTCTGGGTCGATGAGCTTCCAGAGTCAGAGCGCATCAAGGAAAACGCGATCAAGAAGCTGACAGGCTCGTCTGAGATCTCGGCGCGCTCGCCAGGCGAAAAGCCGTTTACGTTTCAGTCGCGCGCCAAGCTGTGGGTAACGACAAACCACAGGCCGATCATCACCGATGACGCGATGTGGCGCCGCATCCGGCCCGTTCCGCTGCTGAACGTTCCTGAGAATCCAGACCCTGACCTCAAGCACTACATCTTTGACCCTGAGGGCGCGCTGCCGGCTGTCTTGTCGTGGGCCGTCGAGGGAGCGATCAAGCTGCTCGGCTCGAGCGCTCGAGATGCGCTTGGCTGGTGCACGGCCGTAAGCGAGGCGGCGGAGATGTACCGCAAGAACGAAGACCGCATCGGTTTCTTCCTCGCCGAGGAGACGCGCGAGTCGGAGGGAACCGCGACGCCGGTCAAGTCGCTGTACGCGATCTACCGCGTGTGGAGCGAGGAGCGTGGCGAAAAGCCGATGACGCAGATCGCGTTTCAACGCAAGCTGTCGGACCGCGGCGAAAAGATCGAGGGACTTGGGTCACGGGCCCAGATCTCTGGTAGGCAGCTCGTCCCGCGAGCTGTGCCGACAGGAGAGGTAGACTGGGGAATCGCGACAAGATTCGCCAGGTGATTTGGCGCGGAAGCGAAGATCCGCGTCAAACCCGGCCGGGCCGGAGTTGAGCTAATCTGAGAGAGTTGGCTCCTCCGGTCCGGCCAACCCAGACCGTCGAACCTGCTCGACGACGTTCTTGACAGTCATCGCGTACCACTGCTTGCCGCGGCTTGACTCGACCTTCTCGGCGTTAAGCCTCCGTGCGATCTCGTGAAACGACAGGCCGGCGGCGCGCTCGCGGAGGATCCTGTCACGGACCTCGTCGGCAACCTCTGGCTTGGGGCCGAGGTCGATCCCCCAGCGCTTCCCTTGAGCGCGGCGGTCCTTGTGGACGTCACGCTGGCGCTCGGCGATGATGTTGCGCTCCATCTCGGCCAGGGCACTCATGATCGTGACGACGAACCGGCCCTGGTAGGTCGACGTATCGAGGTTGAGGTCGAGGAGGACGATCCGCCAGTCGTTCTTGTTGGCCCGGTCGATGATCGACAGGAAGTCCTGGGTTGAGCGGGCGAGGCGGTCGACCCGGGTGACAAACATGGCCGTGGCCGAGCCGGCGTCCAGCCGGTCAAGCGCGTCGCGAAGCGCCGGTCGACCAGAGATGCTCTTGCCTGATCTGCCTGCCTCTTTGACAAGCTCCATCGACGAGAACCCGGCTAGCTCGGCGGCGCGGCGGAGCTCGCGCTCTTGCGCATCCAGCGAAAGTCCGTCGTGTGCCTGCATCTGTGTCGACACCCTTGTGTACAGCAAGGCGTGCTCTACCCTAGTTGCGACTTTCTTTCCTTTTGCTGGCATAGGCTAGACCTCTATATTGTACAAGTTCCGTGTATAAACCTAACATTTAGATTATACAGCGAAAGCCTTACGCAGCAACGGAAAAACCCTCTTTCCCGCGGCGACTAAGAAAGCACTAAAAGACGCCGAGAGCAGCCTCGAGCGAGTCAAGATCACTTGGGTAGTCAAGGTCTGTCGTGAGGTCGTCAATCTTGACATGCCGGTCATTGCGGAAGCTATCTCCGTACGACGGGCGGATCATGTCCCGGTACAGGCACCAACCTCCACGCGACTGGGCGACCTTGTGCTTAACAAGCAGCTCTAGCCTCGAGTCAAGCAGTGCGTGGGCAGACGGGTCAAACGCGAGGCCGAACACCTCGGGACGTCCGGTGTGAACGCTCGAGTGGCCGGGGCGGAGGAAGAAGACCCAGTCTTTTGTCGACGACATGACTTGAGCGACAGCATTGTCGGTGAAGTACACGTCACCAAACAGGAGGACCGTTCTTTCAGCGGTTGCCCAAAGTTCGCGTGATGAGAGGACCTTGCCGAGGTCGAGCCAGGCTGGGTCGTTGTGTGGGTGGTAGAGCTGCGTGCCGGGAACCGCGTATCGCTCGTCGCGTCCGACGACAACGATGTCATCTGTGTAGCGCGTGAGTTGCCTGCACGTCCGGTGCAACAAGACCTCGCCGCTGACAGCCGTGAGGTGCTTTGGCGTGCCGCGGTAGCCTTGCCAGCGTAAAGATTCTCCGGCCGCGGCGATAATCGCTCGCGTCATGCGCAAATACTACCGTGAACCTAACCTAACCTATGTCAACTAATTGTTAACCACGCTCGCGAGCATTTTTGCTCTACGCTTCTTTTTGTTGCTCCGTAACGGAATGAGGGGTACTTTTGTAATCCAAGCGTAACCATTTTGCGATTCGCGCGTGTAGGATGGATCCAGTTGCAAGACAGCCCCTGAACATATCAACTAAGGAGCGTCCACACACATGAACAAGATGGCTATGCTTTTATGTCTCTTTGGCACGATCACCGGGACAAACGTCGTCATGGCAAGCGAGGTGGGATACGTCCCAGCCCCTGTTGTACAATCTGCAGAAGTTATACGTCAAGAAGCCACGGCGGCTAAGGTTGCCTTAGTAGAGGCGGACGAAAGAGAGGCAGAGAGAAAGGCAAGGAAGGTGGGTGTGCTGAAGGTCGACGGGACCGTGTTTCGGCACGGCGACATCAGCTGGCTGCCTGCGCTGGCCGCCGAGGCGGGTTGGCCTGAAGAGACGTGGCCTAAGCTTGGCCAGATCATCCTGCGCGAGTCCGGCGGTTGCCCGAATCGAAAAGGCGGAGACGCGGTCGACAAAAACTGCAACGTCACTCGGGTGACCGAGTGGAACCACAGGTCGGACACGGGGCTGCTTCAAATCAACGGAGTCAACTATGACACCGGCAGAAATAAGTGGGCGCTGATCTGCCGTGAGATGGCGATCTGCGAGCAAGATCCGCTGCTTGACCCGCTGACTAACCTCAAAGCTGGCAAGTTGCTGTATGACGAATCTGGCTGGGGGCCTTGGGAGCCGTGCACTTGGGACAAGTCCAGGTGCTCAAAGCGTAAGCCTTAGTCGGACTTTTTCTTCCCCGCTGGGCCGTGCAGGTCGTGCGTCCGCAGCGGGTGGCCTACCGGCAGACGGGTGCGCTTCTTGCCGGCCTTGGTGCCGGGTACAACCTCCATCTTTTTCTCGATGTAGTTCCAGCGCTCGCGTTGCTGCGCTGACTTACCGGATCCGCTGCCGCCGCTTTTCTTTTTGCCCATTGTGTAGCTTTCCTGTGAGGTGGTCGTTGAGATGCTGGTCTAGCTTGTGCTCGGTCCTGAGAGCTGTCTCCTCGACTCGGTCAATCGAGATGCCTAATGAGCGGCCGATCGTCTCGATCTTGTCAACGACGTGGCCGTGCTCTACTGAGTTCTGCTCCCACCGCGCGTTGTTGGCGCGGCGACCGTGCTCGAGGTAGCCGACGGCTACTACGGCAACCGCGCCGATCAACGCAACGGCGACCTCGATCATGCCTTCGGCACTCCGAGCAGGTCAAGTACCTTTCCGCCCGCCTTGGTGTCCGCCGCGAGCCCGTTAGCGGCCTTGAACGCCTTGACGGCCTCCCCGGTCGCGTCGTCAAACTGCCCGCTTGCGTCTCCTTGGTAGTGGCCTTTCTCCTTGAGCGCCGCCTGAAGCGCCGCGACTCGCGGGCCGCTGTCTCCGGGGTTGAGGTCGCCACCGTCGTCTTTTGGAGCATCTTGCGCCGGTGCCGGTGCAGGAGCGGCCTTCTTTGCCGCTGGAGCGGCGGCAGGCGCGCCGTTAGCGGCCACCCACTCTTGCACGGCGGCGGGGACGTTGTCGCCTGTGACGTAGCGGAGGTGCCACGGCTCCTGCGGCACGACCTCCCACGAGAAACCGAAGTCCTTGACGTTTGCGACCAGCCACTTGAGGCGCTTTGCCTCGGCGGCCGTGTGCACGTCGACAGCAATGCCGAGGTTGTGGTTGCTTGAGCCAGGGGCGGCCATCGGCGCGTTGCCCTTCTTGAGGTACCACTTCTGGCCCTCGAATGTCCGTGTCGATGCGCCAGCGATCGGCGTCGTCGTGTAGCGCGACAGAAAGCCGCGCTTCTGGCTCTCGTAGTCGCGGTAGGTGTCGCCAGCCGAGACTGGCTTCAGCTCGATGCCGTCAGCCTTCGCCTTGGCGACCATCGCGAGCCAGGCCTGTGCGGCGAGCCAGTGCAGCTTACCGCCGCCTGGGATCGGGCGCAAGAGGCTGTCTGGAAGCTGCCCGGGCTTGACGCCCGTGAGGTCCTTTGGCGCAGTGACCTTTACGATGTAGTCCCACTCGACCTTGCTAGCCATGACTTATTACTCGCTTTCTTCCTGTGTTTGGGGTTGTGAGTTGTCACTTGGTTCTTCTTCCTTGTTGCGGCCGGTCGAGATCATCAGGCCAGCGAGCGTCCCGGTGATGAATGTCGCGATGGACGAGAGCACGCCAAAGAACATCTTGTCGTTCTCGGCCTGTGCGCCGATTGGCTGGGCCACAAAGACAAGTGCGTACAAGACGCCGATCGTTGTGATCGTCAGGACTCCGCCGAGGATGCACCCAACGACAAACTTAAGTCGTGCGTCAAGTTCTTCGGCCGTGTAGCGCTTGTTCATGGCTGCGAGTCCTCCTCTGGATCAAAGCCGATTAGGTCTTTTGAGCACGCTCCGTCGACCTTGCAGAGCGGCGGGTTGCACTCCGGCACCTCCCAGTTTGCCGGATCTTGGCACTCATAGCGGTAGCTTCCCTGGTAGCCGCAGCTCGACAGCGCGAGCGCAAATGCGAGAAGAGCCGCAAGCCTCATTGCGCCGGAGCCTCTTCTTGCGTTGAGGCTGCGTCATCGTGCTTCTGCTTGCCGACCTTATCAAACACCGCGTTGATCTCATCGAGGCTAAGCTTGCCGTCGTTCAAGAACGCACGAGACAGCCCCTCGACGACCGTCGCGACTCCGCCGATGCCCGCCATGAAGATCGCCTGCCAGAGCGGAACTCCAGCGATCGTCCCGGCGCCGATGACGCCGAGGCCCGACGCCGCGAACGTCGCGACGATCCGCAGGATGATGTTTTTGATCTGTGCCATAGAAAGAGGTCCGTCCAGTCTTAAGTACTCGTGGCGTGTGCTTCAAAGATCTTAAATCGACGAGCGAGGCGCGAAAGCCGAGTTTTTCAGCGGCGGCTATTGTCTTCATCTTCCTAGCGGAGGAGGCGGAGGGAGGATAGGATACTAGAGACGCATGCCAGAAGGACACAGTATACGGCACCTAGCCAACGTCTTTGAGGAGACGCTTGTCGGTGAGAAGGTGAAGGTCGCGTCGCCGCAGGGGCGCTTTCAAGCCGAGGCAGACGCGCTGAACGACAAGACACTTGAAAGCGTGACGGCGCACGGCAAGCACCTGTTCTTGCACTTTGGTGACGACAAGAACGTGCACATCCACCTCGGGCTTTACGGCTGGCTCTACTTTGACGGTGACCCGGCGACTGAGTCGACGCGCATGCGGATTGAGGGCAACGGTACGGCGGCAAACCTCATCGCGCCGACAGCGTGCCAGCTCTGGACCGACGAACAGGTTGAAGACAAGAAGCTGTCACTTGGGCCGGACCCGATACACGCTGACTCAGACCCTGATCGTGCGTGGGTGAAGCTCAAAAAAAGCAGCAAGCCTATCGCGGCGCTGGTGATGGACCAGTCGGTCATCGCTGGGATCGGAAACGTCTATAGGGCTGAGATCTTGTTTATGACAAAGACAATGCCGTTCACTCCCGGCAAAGAGACGACTGAGGCCGAGTTCTCAGAGATCTGGGACCTGTCTCGCGCCCTGCTGCGCGACGGGTCCCGCGACGGGAAGATCCGCACCGTGGCAAAAAACCACCTGTACGGTGACGAGGTGAGGCTGCACGGCTGCGCGCATTTTTCATATGTGTATAAGCGCAGTGAAGAGAGTTGCCGAATCTGCCGGTCGAGAGTTCAGCAAGCTCCACTAGCTGGGCGAACGCTATATTGGTGCCCAAGCTGCCAGAGTTAGTGTAGCCTCATGTCATCTAGTGATACAAAAAAAGAGATCACGGTCGATACGACCAACGGAGACCACGACCTCTTCGCTCACTACGCCGATGAAAACGACATCATGGAAGCGTTTGTAAACGGCGTCCCGATCATGGCTCTCTGCGGCAAAATATGGGTACCGTCGCGTGACGGATCAAAGTACCCTGTGTGCCCAGAATGCGCTGAGATCTACGAACAAATAGTAAGATAGAGACCTTCCAGCCGCAACTAGTGGAGAGTCTATGCCAGTGCAGTTTTCATTCAAGCTAAGCGAAGAATTTGTCGCGTCATACCGTGACAAGCAGCCTCCTTTTGGATACCGCGACGCAGGAGGCAACAGCGTCGGAGAGATCACGTTCTTGCGAACGTATTCACGGCTTAAAGATGACGGGACAAAAGAGACGTGGGTTGACGTCTGCGAGCGCGTCATCAACGGGATGTATTCATTGCAAAAAGACCACTGCAGGTCAAGCCGTCTGCCGTGGAATGACGCAAAAGGGCAGGCTTCGGCGCGCGAGGCGTTTGATCGCATGTTCAACCTCAAGTGGACACCGCCGGGACGCGGGCTATGGGTCATGGGCACACCGCTTGTAAACGAGCTAAAAAACTCGGCCGCTCTTCAAAATTGCGCGTTTGTCTCTACTGGAGAGATGACCAAAGTTAACCCGGCAAAGCCGTTTGCCTTTTTGATGGAGGCGTCGATGCTTGGCGTCGGCGTCGGCTTTGACGACAAAGGCGCTGACAAAGACTTTACAATCTACGAACCGGCTGAGCCAACCGAGCCATTTGTGTACGAGATTCCTGACACAAGAGAGGGGTGGGTCGAATCAGTCGCGATGCTGATCAACTCCTACCTGCGTCCAGAGCAGCGAAAACTTGTCTTTGACTATGCTAAGATCCGTCCGTCTGGGACGCCAATCAAGACATTTGGTGGAACTGCGGCGGGGCATGAACCGCTGCTCAAGTTGCACACGCACATCCGCCGCATCTTTGCAGACCGGGCTGGACAAAAACTTACCCGGCGGGACGTCGCTGACATCGGCAACCTGATCGGTGTGTGCGTGGTGTCTGGCAACGTCAGGCGATCTGCCGAGTTGCTACTTGGCCGTATTGATGATGAAGAGTTTCTCGACCTTAAAAATCCTGCCAGGTTTCCAGAAAGAAACTCGTATGATCCCAAGTCGCCTGGGTGGGGGTGGATGTCTAACAACTCAGTTGAGGCAGCTGTTGGAGCCAACCTGTCAAAGATCATTGATGGCATTGCGTTGAATGGAGAGCCCGGTGTTATTTGGCTTGACGTTAGCCGTAAATATGGCCGGCTTGCGGATCCGGTAAACAACAAAGATTGGCGTGTTGCTGGGTACAACCCATGCGCCGAGCAGTCGCTCGAGTCATACGAGTGCTGCACGCTTGTCGAGACATACCTCAACAGGCACACGGATATCGAGGACTACAGGCGCACGCTGAAGTTTGCATACTTGTACGCTAAGACCGTAACGCTGCTTCCGACACACTGGGAAGAGACAAACGCCATCATGCAGAGGAACCGCAGGATCGGAACCTCGATGTCAGGAGTCGCAAACTTTGCTGATGTCCACGGCCTGCCAACGCTGCGTGACTGGATGGACGCGGGGTACGAGACCGTCAAGGGGTACGACACAGTCTACTCCGAGTGGCTTGGCATCCGTGAGTCAATCAAGATGACCACGGTAAAGCCGTCGGGAACGGTATCGATACTCGCGGGTGAGTCGCCAGGCGTACACTGGACACCAGGTGGACAGTTCTTCCTTCGTGCTATTAGATTCTCGAATGAAGATCCGATGCTGCCTCTCTTCAAGATGGCCGGATACCGGGTTGAACAAGCCTCGGAGTCGCCGGACTCAACATCGGTCGTCTTCTTCCCAGTCAAGTCTGAAGCGCGTCGCTCCGAGAAAGACGTCACGATCTTCGAAAAAATGTCGCTAGCCGCTACGGCTCAGCGGCATTGGTCTGACAACTCGGTGTCAGTCACCATCTCGTTTGACCGTGACACAGAGGCTCAGCACGTTGGGACCGTTTTGCACATGTATGACGGGCAGCTCAAGACGGTGTCGTTCTTGCCAAGTGGCAACGAGACATACCCACAGATGCCGTACACGCAGATCACTGAAGACGAGTATACGGCCGCGGTGAGCAAGTTGTTCCTTGTCGACCTTGCCGGTGTCTACGCTGGAATGGCCGCGGACGCGATCGGCGAGAGGTACTGCACGACTGACGCCTGCGAGATTAAGTTTGTAAAGGACAGCGTAAAAACAAACTAAAAGGTATAATTAGATACCTATGGGAACTCGGCATAAGACCTGGTTGACCGTTCCGCCCTACGTCGAAAATATACCTCCGACGCCTCTGTCAAATGATGACATAGACGCAAGTCAACTTAGCGTGCCAATCCGCGAGCTGGTTACAGAAGCGGTAAAGCTTGGTCATATTGTCGCCTATAAGCAGGAGCAAGAAGGGCGCATGATACAACATGTCTTTCCAAAGAAAGAACACGAATCGGAGCAGATCTCTGGATCATCGACAACTAGGCTTGCGCTGCACACGGAGACTGCTTTCCATCCCTATAAGCCAGACTATGTTGTCTTACTTTGCCTGCGAGGAGATCCAGCCGCCGGTACGACCTACGCAACCGTAGACGACATTGTGGCGCGACTCCAGCCGGTAACCGTAGAGACGCTACTTAAACCAAAGTTTATCACATCAGTAGACAAAAGCTTTCGGACCGGAGGAGAAGAAGACCAGTATGTTGCGCTGCCAGTCTTAAAGCAAGCGCCGGACGGAAAGTTTACGATGACATATGACGAAGACCTAATGACCGGCGTTGACGCGAGCGCGGACGACGCGCTTAGGCGGCTTGAAGAAGCGGTTGAAGAGTCGGTTCGAGAAGTTATCCTTAAGGCGGGAGATGTCTTAATCATTGACAACAACACGTCTGTCCACGGCAGGTACTCGTTTACTCCTAGGTACGACGGGACAGACCGCTGGCTGCTGCGCGCGTTAGTGCGCAAAGAGCTTCCTCCCCCCAGTGAGTACAGCCGCGGAGTCATCACAACCGAAAAGTTTGGCGATAATCGCTAGCTCATGAAAGTTTGGATTGACCAAGATCTTTGCACAGGCGACGGGCTTTGCGCAGAACTTGCACCCGACGTGTTTGCGATGCACACTGACGGCCTCGCGTATGTCAAAGATCCGGCGTGGCCAAACCTCTTTGGTCCAGACAGAAAAGGTTCAGAGCCAAAGCTCAAGATGACTGAGACAGCAGACTTTCCAGAGTCAATGCTTGACGACGTGATTCAAGCCGCGGAAGACTGCCCAGGCGAGTGCATCTTTATAGAGCAATGAACGAAGAAGACCCAGTTGTCCACATCCGTGTCGGAACGGCGGCGTCAACGTGGTACAGCAGCGCGTGCGGCCTACACGATTCGTCTCTTTGGATGACCTCGTACATGAGCAAGCACCTTGCAACGTGTGCCGACTGCCTGTCAACATTTGAGAAGAAAAAGTACGGAGACAAGTAGTGAAGGCCCTACTTGCAGCAGCGCTGATGGTCTATCCACTTGCGGCCGGGGTCGTCATCGCATTTGCGAGAGAGGTTGACCGCGCCAACGACGTGGAGGCGTTCAACGACTAGTCCAGCGAGCTAAGGCGCCTCATGAGGTCGTCAAGCGCCTCGTTAGGCGTGTCTCCTCGGCCGATGTAGCGTGCGTCCGGCGACAAAAACAGCTCGATTGCGTCCTCGTCGCTGCCTGTTAGGTAGTCAAAAAACCGAGGCGAAGGTATCTCTGGAGTGCTCGATGTCGCGATCCAGAGGCCGCCTTCATACACTCCCATGTACCTCGCCTGGCGGATGACAACGGGATACGTCTTCTTCATCGCCTTTGTCATCCGCTTGCGAAGCCACACGTCAGGCGGCCTCCTCGTCTTTACTTTTAGAAAGAAGCCGCTCGACTACGCCACCTTGTTCGACCATGAACGCGACGGTCTTTGGAATGTCGCTTCTCCTAATCGTTTGAGAAAGCTTCCACAGCGCCGCGCAGACCTGCTTTGCGTCTTCTTCTGCTCGCGCTGGGTCGACGTTGTCTTCCGCAAGCTTCGAGATAAAGATGTGGTACAGGCCTTCGTAGCTTGGGTGAGTTATCACTTTGCAGCTTTTGTGGTGTAGTACCGCTGGACTCCGTAGTACAGGGGAGCGGAGTTTGAGATACCAAGCCCCTTCGCGATGGCGAGCAGCGGGATACCGGCCTCGCGTTCTTTTGCGAGCTGCGCGTGATACCTGTCGCTTCCCTTGTTTCGTGCTACGCGCACGCGCTCGACAGCCTCTGCGATCGTTTCTTCCGTCAAGCCTACTCGGCGGCGCGCCGGCGGAACGACGGTTGACGACGTGACGATGCGCCGACGAATGCTCGCGTAAGACACACCAAGCTTATCGGCGAGCAGCTGAATGCTGCCACCCTTGCTGCGGTACTCGACGCACAGGTCGGTGTACCGTCTGCTCGCTTTGTGCGCGACTGTGTTCTTGCTTCGTGAGCCATACGCTTTTTTAGCGTCATCGACAAACGGGCTGATCTTTTTTGCGTATGAGTCTGCCAACTCTGATTTCTTTTCTTTCTTCTGTGTTGACATGCTATGTCTCCTTTGTGTTAGACAATTATACAAACAAATCTGTCAAACGGTGAAACCTCAAGTCACTTGATGACGAGTGACAGCGAGTACCTTGAAAGTTCTGCCTTGACAAAAAACGACGCGCCTCCGCTGCCGTCGGTCGTGACAAGCCACGTCAGCGAGTGTTGCGGCCTGCGCGACACGTCGAGTGCGTTGACACCGATCTCTGTGTTCTTTGGCGCTCCTGTGACCTTGACCAGGTAGTAGCCTCTGCCTGCGCGTGAGGCGCTGACCTGCGGATCGGCTGGCTTGATAGTTGTTGTTGTCGTTGTGGCTATCGGCGGAATAGTTGTAGTAGTCGTAGTCGTTTGAGCTACGGTCGTAGAAGAAACCGGCGGCTGCCTGTCGACGTAAAGAAGCAGGTTTGGCGACCCGGCGCCCGCGTCAACAACTACATCGCGAGTCGCAGACGCAAGTAGCCTCTCTGTAACCTGTGCGGGCGTCAGCGTAGAAGAGACCCCGAGGATAAGAGCCGCGGCGCCGGCGACGTGCGGAGACGCGAACGACGTGCCGCGAAGAGTACGCGTGGCAGACGGGCCGCCGATCCACGACGAGACAACCCAGCCGCCCGGAGCAAAGATGTCGACGCAAGAACCGTAGTTTGACATCGAGATCCTCGAGTCATTTGACTCTGTGCCGCCGACCGTGATGGCCGCCGTCGCGGACGCTGGAGAGTACGTGCACGCGTCGGCCCTGTTGTTGCCGGCGGCGACGACCACGACGATACCGTCGGCGACCGCGTCTGCGATCGCCCAGTTGAGGTTGTTTGACAGTGGACCGCTGACGCTGACGTTCATGACCGCCGGTACGCCGGGCTGGTGATGCTCGGTCGCCCAGCGCACGCCTGAGGCTATGGTCGATGCCCATGCGGAGCCAGCGCAGTCAGAGACGCGTACCGGTACCAATGTGACACCACGAGCGACTCCATATGATGAGCCACCGAGTGTCCCGGCGACATGCGTGCCGTGTCCGTGGCAGTCTTCGGTGCCGCGGCCGTCGTTGATGAACGAGGTGCCCTGCCCGATGCGCCCAGAGAACTCTAGGTGCGACGAGTTGATCCCGCTGTCGACAATGTACGCCGTGACTCCGGATCCGGTCTTGTCGTATATATACGAGCCGTCAAGCGGCAGAGACCGCTGGTCGATCCGGTCAAGCCCCCACGAAGAAGCCGAATCCGCGTGCGCGACGCGCTGCGCCACCGCGATGATAAGTACGAGGACCGCGGCCGTGGCGAGCGCGCGTCGTCGCTTTGTCTTTTTTGTCATACGTCTATTATATCATTTGTGTCAGCAACCTCCGTAAGCTAAGAAAGCACCACTACTCTTCGTCGCCCTGGTCAGACATGACGTTGATGTAGTGGATGACGAGCGCGATGCCGGTCGCCACGAGCGCCACGAGCTGTGTGAAGCCGGAGAGGGTGACAAACACCACGGCGCTACCGGCGAGGGTAAACGCGAGCGCGGCGGTCTCTTTCCAAAGCTTCTTGAAGAAGTTCTTCCAGTTGATGTGCATGTTGCCTTCCTTGTCGAAGTAGATGAACCTGATCTTTGTCCCGTCACTCTCACCGGCAATCTCTCCTGCCGGCTCTTCACCTTCATCTTCTTCGGGCTTTCTCGCGGCGTCATTTGCCTTGTTTGTGGACGCAGACGAGCCGCCTCCTCCTGCGCCTCCCGAGCTACCGGCTCCCGCCGCTGCGCCCATCGCCGCTGTCGCTGTCCCTGTAAGGACGGCGTTGACCGCGACGAGCGTTCTCCTCTCTCCTACACTAACATTAGAACCGAGCGGGACATACTCGTCAAACGCTCCGCCGAAGACGTTGATCACGGTCTCAAACACGTCCTTGATCTCATCTGTAGCGCCTTGGATCGCGTCGACTATCGCCGCGGCCGACTCCTCGGTAAGCGCGCCCTGGTCGACGCTCTCAAACACGGCGGCGGCCTGCTCTGTCGAGACAGACGCCAAGACCTCGGGACTGGACGCGAGTGTGGCCGCGACGTCGCTTGACACACCGACAGCAATGACCGCCTCGACTGCGGCAGAGATCTGTCGCTTGTCTTCGGCGGAAAGCTCGGCAGCTGACTTGCCTTTGGCAAGGTCGGCGATCAGCGTGCCAACTACCTCCGCGAGCTTTTCTTCTGGAATAGCCTCGAGCGCCGCCGCAACTGCTGCGGTGTCTTCAATGTCGACATCGCTGGGTAAAGTATCAGTCGATGGCTCTGTATCTTGTTCTGTCGTTTCTTCTGGGGTCGTTGTGTCTGGCGTCTGTTCTTGTTCTGGGACAGTCGGTTGCACGGGCTCATCAACACGGTCGGGACGTTCAGGAACTGATGTCTCGGGAGTTGTCTCAGGAGGCAAGGTTGATGGAACTGTTTCTTCAGGAGCGGGAACAGTCGTCTCGGGCTCGGGAACTGTTGTCTCAGGAACAGTTGTTGTCGGGGGAAGCGTTGTCTCCACAACAGGAGCGACAGTAGTTGTAGTTGTCTGAGGCGGTGGCGCCTCGGTTGTCGTCGTAGTTTGTGGAGGTGGTGCTTGTGTCGTTGTTGTGGTACTGGTTGAAGATGTCGTTGTCGGGACTGAGGTTGTGGTCGTCGTTGTTGAGGTCGTTGAAGTCGTGGTCGTCTGAGCGGGAACAGTCGACGTAGTTGTTGTAGTCGGCGGGACGGTTGTAGTTGTAGTTGTAGTTGTAGTTGTAGTTGTAGTTGTAGTTGTAGTTGTAGTTGTAGTTGGAGCGACTACAGGCGCAAAGTTTGTCTCGATCGTGTACGAGGTGCCGTACCACGCGTCTGGGTTTCCGCAGCAGACACCGGCTCGTAGTCTATACGTGCCCGGCTGAAGCTGCATCGAAACATACGAGTCAAGTCCATACCAGTCGTCGTTTGCCGCGAGCAAGGTGTTGCTTGAGTTGTATAGCCACAGCATCGAGTCAATTCCGTACCGCTGAGCGTATGTCCTAACAGTAAACACTCGAGTCTCTGCGACCTCAAAGTAAAAGTCGCGGCTCGACACGGTAGCCGTGTAAGTTCCTGGCGCCGGCGGAACAGTTGTTGTGGTTGTCGTGGTCGGAGGAACAGTGGTGGTGGTGGTTGTTGTTGTGGTTGTAGTTGTTGTTGTAGTTGTTGTCGTTGTAGGCGGAAGTGTGGTTGTGGTTGTGGTTGTGGTTGTGGTTGTGGTTGTGGTTGTGGTTGTGGTTGTGGTTGTGGTTGTGGTTGTGGTTGTGGTTGTGGTTGTGGTTGTGGTTGTGGTTGTGGTTGTGGTTGCGGGGTTGTTGATGTCGTACGAGCTGAGTCCAATGCACGGTTGGTATCCTCCACCTGCTCCGGTGCACTGACCCCAGCCAAGAGAAGAAGTCCAGCCCGTTGATGATGTGAACTCCGTATTAGATAGGAGCTCGGTGTCATCAAGTGTCAGCGACGCCGACTCGACCTGCGTGCCATAGTTGCCTGCCCAGAACTCGCCGTCTTGCCCTGTAATTGAAAGCTCGACGGTCTCGACCTGGTTCCACGCTGATTCTCCGACACCGCTTTTGGTGACAGTAAGTGTATAGTCCGCAAACGTTGTGCTGGACAGTGTGAGCTCACCGGTGTTATGTGAATAGATCAGGCCACCTCCAACCCCATACAGTTGGATGCCGACCGTCAGCTTGTCATCCGCCACCTTCCAGTCCTGCACTTCCGCGGCATTTACCGTCGCGAGAAGCGTGCTGCCCTGCGAGATCGAGCTCGCGACATTGACAGTCTGACTTACAGTCGCGGACTGCCAGGAAAAGACGAGCTTGTTTCCGTCCGCGGCCTGAGCCGGTGCGGGCATGACGCCGACCCAGCCGACGAGCAGGGCAAAGGGACCGGCGAGCGCCGGGAGGATACGGGTGGCGAGCTTGAGCCTCTTTCGCCTCGAGTTCTTTGTGTCGCTACGCTCTCTCCTCCAGGTGGCGCTAGTCGACACTATAGATCTGAGTCTCCTGACTCCGGAACCGGAGAGTGCTGCCAGGCGATGTCGCGTGCGACCTCGACGATGTGTGCCGCCACGTCCGCGAGGTCCTCGGCCGCGATGACGAGGTCCGCTCGAGCGTCAACGTCGGCCGGGTCGCTAAGCTCATCGGCGACGATGACCAGGTTTGCGTACGCCGCGCGGAGGCGCCGGACGACCCGCTGGTCGCCGGTCTCGTAGTGGCGAAAGACGCGCATGATGGCGCCAGCATACACGGTCTCTGGGCCGTGTTCGCGGCCCGGCGAAGAGAAGATTTGTACAAGTCATGGCACCTGAGGGAGGAGCGAAGCGGGTGCGGCGAGTGCTCTTTTCAGCGGCGCCGATGGTGAGAGAAGACAAAGAAGGCGAGAGAGAAGAACTCTGGGTCGAAAACATACTAAGCGGAGTTGTGTGTGTGCACGGCGTGAGCGTGCTTAGTATCACTAATACAACTATGCATAGATAACTAAAGTCAATCATTTTCGGTATACGCGCGTACGTGTGCGTATGAGGGTGATACGAAAGATGGTTGACTTTAGTTATTTATGTTCAATGTAAACTTTATTGCAGATAGGTGTACAGCCTGGGCCTTGTCATGGTATTATCTGATAACAACGAAGAGACCAAGGAGAAGTTGTACGTTATGGATACTGGAAAGCTAGAGAGCGCCTCAGCGGCGCTCGCGCAGATCGGAATGACGGTCGAGGAACTCGAGGTCGCAGAGGAGCAGCTTTTCTTGTCTGGAAAGACACAGCGCCGCAGTCGCGACAACCGGATCTGCGCGTGCGGCCACCGGGTGTCAGCGCACACGGTCGTCGGAGGCGTGGCGTACTGTCGACCGACAAAGCTCGAGTGTCCTTGCAAATCGTGCAAACCTGTCATCGAGGTCGAGGACACCCGGTGCTTCAACTTCAAGACAGAGGGGTCAGGCGCACTTCACGCGCTGGCGCGCGGGATGCTCGCGCTCGCAAAGCGCGAGAAGAACATGAGGTGGGTCGTAGAGCTTCAGTGCGAGAGGTGTAAGCGCCCGGCTGAGAAGCTCGTGCCTACGGCGGTTACCCAGCGAGGCCAGGCCGCGACACAGGCGACAGGCTTCGACGCGCTGCTGTGCGAGGACTGTCGCCGTGAGGTATGACGTCGCGATCGCGACGCCTGGCCGGATGATGCACGCCGAGTACGTGACAAGCCTGGTCAAGACCCTGCGTGCCATGAGCGAGTGCGGGATCAGCTACACGCTGCTCAACAAGTACTCGTCGTTCGTGCCGACGGCTCGCGAGCTGACGCTGTCTGACACCTGGCAGCACAACTACTCGAGCAGCGCTCCGGTCGGCGGCAACATTGAGTACAAGAAGATCTTCTGGATCGACAGCGACATCGAGTGGGAGCCGGCAGACTTCCTAGCGCTCTATGACTCGGACCTTGACATCGTGTCAGGGCTCTACGTACTCGACACGGCCGGCACCGTCGCGGCGAACTTTCCGAACGACCGAGGAGTGCCGACGAGGATCAACAAGGTCGAGTTCATGCTTCACGACAAGCCGGTCGAGGTGGGAGGCGTCGGCTTCGGGTTCCTGTGCGTGAAGCACGGAGTGTTCGAGTCGATCCCGCGACCCTGGTTCCTGATCGGCCGGGTGCAGTGGTCACCTGAGTCAGAGATGCGGGTCAACGCCGGAGAAGACTACTCGTGGTGCGCTCGAGCGCAGGCCGCCGGATACAAGATCTGGGTCGACCCAGCGGTCAAGGTCAAGCACCACAAGGAGACAGTGTACGAGGTATGAAGAAGCCAGAAGAAGTCAAGGCCGACGTCAAGGACCTGCTCTTGAGCATGGCCGAAGAGCAGAGGTGGCCGGTCCCGGTCGACTCCGTCGCGGCGCTCGTTGAGTACCACCTCAGGCTGTGGCAGGCCGAGGTCAGCGGAAGGCTCGAGCAGATGTACAAGGACTGGGAGGCCCGAGTCGAAGATGATGACACGCTCTATACTCTCGGACTTCGAAGAGCTCAAGATGTAGTCATGGGGGTCGAGACAGAAAACTAGTCAAGGCCCGGATAGCTCAGTTGGCCAGAGCACCTCACTTGTAATGAGGTGGTCGTGGGTTCGAATCCCACTCCGGGCTCCACTCTGGCGTCACTTTGTTCAAGTCGGTTCGATCGCGCAAAACCCTTGTCGTTTATGCAGGTCCGTGAAAACCGCGTGTGAGTCACACTGCATCATTGAAAAATCTTTGGCCAACTCGTCGATGTATAGTCGCCATGACACATCCGTGTCAGAGAGCGAGAACACATCCCATGTTAACAGAGCAACACAAGGCACTCATCGCTTCATACGCACGAAGCTTCCTCGGCGCAGCCGTGGCGACATACGTCGCGACGGGCGACTACAAGGCGGCGGCTCACGCGTTCTGGGCGGCGGCTCTGCCGGTACTCATCCGCTACGTCAACCCCAAGGACCCGGCCTTCGGTCGGTTCACGGCCAACAAGTAACTCACAGGGGGGAGAGCACTCATGTCACAGGCAAAGAAGAAGTCCTCGTCAGCTCCGGCTCCGAGGGCGAAGAAACCTCAGGCAACCGCCGCCCGCAAGAAAAGCGCTACGCCGCCTCCGCCTCCGCCTCCGGCCGAAGAGCCGAAGAGTGGCTGGCGCCGGCTCGTGGAGTGGCTCCTCGGAGCGTAGCTCGCTGGGAGCTCGTCGGCGTTCCCGCCTCTCCCCCCTGCGCCAGCGAGCTCCTTCGAGCAGAGAACTTTTAGTCCTATGTCATCACTTCCCATCGCGTTCGACGACGACTCTTCAGAGGAGACCTCTCCGCCGCTGATCGACGCCGAGCACAGCATCCGGCCTGTGCTCTCGGCCCTCGGGATCGAGGAGGTCGAGCGCGGAGTCTGCCAGGACACGTACGAGAACCGAAGAGCGCTGCGCGCCGCGCGGCTGACGTGGATCCCGGTCTACGCCGTGAACGGCGCGCCGACGGGCCTGATCATGGCCCGATCCGAGGAGATGGAGAAGGGTCGACGACTTCTGTCTCTGTCAGAGAAGAAGCCGATCCTCACCGACCCCGACCGCCCGAACTCAGACTACCTGACGGGCCTCGAGCTCGTCGCCGAGTCGGCGACCGACTACCTCGTGCCGCCGTGGGTCGTCGGCGCGACCCGGGCGTACCTAAAGGAGCAGGAGGCCGGCGGCCCGAGCTCTCCGAGACGACAACCACTCTCACTTCCGCACCGGTGTCGGCACGTAAAAGAAGATGGGATCCGGTGTCTGCTCTGGTCTTCGGGACGGCCGAAGGATGACGGCCTGTGCCGCGTCCACCTCTCGAGCGTCAAGCGCCAGCCCGGTGAGGACGTCGCCCGGGCCCGCGCCAAGCTGACACAGGCGGCGCCCTACGCCGTCGACGTGCTCGAGGACCTGATGACCAACGCGACCTCCGAGCCCGTCAAGCTCAAGGCCAGCACAGAGATCCTCGATCGAGCCGGCGTCCGAGGCGGGATAGAGCTCGACGCCAACGTCAACGTCCTCGACACTCGGGCACCGGCCGAGGTCGTGGCCGAGCGCCTCGCGCGCCTCGCTCGAGCGGCGGTCGACGTCGCGGGCAGGCTCGGGGACGCCGCCGTGCAGACGGGCACGTTAGAGTCAAGCCTCAGCGACGACAAGGACACAGACATCCAGGATGCAGAAGTTGTTGAGAGTCAGGAGACGTGAAGAGCATGGACGAGTGTGTGGCCGCGGCTCGCGAGCTGTTCGCGGAGCTGACGGGCGACATCGAGAAGGCGAAGACACGCGAGGAGCACATCCGCGTCTCGGCTCGAGCGAACGCCGCCGCACTCCTGCTGCAGGGCCTCGAGGGCCTGCGTGAAGTTTCTCCGGCGTAGCGACGACCTCGCCGAGCTCCTTACGGCGACGGCCGAGGAGCACGTCGGGTACCGGCACGTCGCCGGGCCAAACCCGTTCCGCGAGCGCGTCGGGTACAACGGGCACGACGCTCCGTGGGACGGAGCGTTTATCGACTGTGTCCAGCGTGACGCGGGGCTGACGGGCATCCCGGCGCTCGTCTCGACGACCGCAGGCCTGGGAGAGTTTCTCGCGTGCAGACGGGCCGTCTCCGTCCCGGCCCGGGGAGACGTCGTCTTCTTCTCGTTCCCCGTGACGGGTCACTTCGCAGGCCCGCACGTGGGTCTCGTTGCAGACGGGTCAGGTTTCTTCAAGACCGGAGAGTTTCTCGCGATCGAGGCGCAGTCGACGCCAGGCACGCCGAAGGGTCACACCGGTGCAGACGGGATCTACGTCCGGCGCCGGCGCGCGCACGACGTCCTCGCGTTCTGCCGCCCAAGGCTTGAGACCAGGCTCGGGAGCACGGACGTGCAGACGGGCAACCAAGTTACACTGGTGAAATTACAGCCTCGACGCAAGACACGAGACACGGCGATCGTGCAGGAAGCTCTTAACCTTGTCTTCGTGAATGCAGGCCCGGGTAGGCCGTTTCGTGCAGACGGGCCTCCCCCGATCGGGATCACCGGCACGTGGGATGAGGCGACCCGATCCGCGTTCGCCCGCTTCCAGCGGTCGATCGGCTTCGCCGGACCCGACGCGTCAGGCGACCCAGAGCCGAACGCCCTGGCCCGACTCGGTCGAGAGACTAGGACCTTTAGTCTTACCGAGGTTACCGGTCGGTAACGAGGTTGGAAAAAAGTCCTCGATCTTCCCGGAATCGCCAAGATCACGGTTATAATAGACTCGTCCGGCATCCGCCGGGCACTCACACTGGAGAGACAACATGAAGAAATCACCACCCACCAAGCGCACGATGTCACCGCGGTTCGCGCAGCTCGTCGAGCAGCGCCGCATCGCCGGCGCAACGACGCGTGACCTGCTCAAGCAGATCATCGTCGAAGAAGAGCAGCCACTCTCGGTCGCAGAGGTCTGCTTCCGATACAACGCGCTTACCGGCAAGAAGCTTGACAACCAGCGCACGAACCGCTGGCTGAACCAGCTCGTCGCCGCGAAGGCGCTCAGCACCCGCGTCGAGACCGAGGCCGAGCGAATCGTCCGCAGCGGCGGAGTCGAGGTTCGCGGTCAGCTTGCCCGACTCTTCTCGGCGAAGGCGCAGGTCCCGCGCCGCACCGAGGCGCTTCCCGACATCGTCCTCGGCGACGGCAACGCGACCTCTGAGTCGCAGTACCGCGCGTCCAAGCGCTGGCTCAAGCGCGTCGAGGCGAAGAACGGCAAGGTCCCTGGCGCCTACGTCCTCACCGAGGTCGAGCGCGTCGTCAACGAGCGCAACGAGCTCCGCGCGCGCGTGGAGCAGCTCGAGGCGATCCTCAACCAGGCGCGCTCCGTCATCAAGGCCTGAGTTAGTGTTGGGCGCGTGGAGCGCCCAGCATGATCTCACTTGAGGTCGTCATCATCGAGTCAGCCGAAGACGCGGCCGCAGCCGAGCACGTAGGTGTCTACGCGTTCACGATCGACGACACCGAGTGCGACAACTGCGGCGTCCTGACTGGCCCACTCGCTGGAGACTTCTTCCCGTGCGCGCTCGCCGCGTGCACCGATGAAGATGACGACTCAGAGCGACCTACGGTCCTCTGCCTCGACTGCATCGGCGGCCTGTTGTGGCCAGGAGAGGCGTCGATACTCAACTCAGAAGACTACGACTAGGTTCGGCCGCCCGGGGCGAAGTCCTCCAGCTCGCCCTGGGCGGTTTCTAAAAGTCGTATAATAGACTCGTCAACCACAACGAAAGGACAGATGACATGGTGAACCAAACTCCCCGTGAGCGGTACCAGGAGTACCTCGACATGATGCTGGTCGAGGCCGAAGAGATGTACGAGGAGGAGGCACGCTTTCTTCCCGACCACCCAGGCGAGACATTCGAAGAGCGCCGCAAGAACTGGGTCAGCGAGTGGATGCGCGAGCTGGCTCTCGACTTTGAGCCGTGGTGCCAGTCGGAAGGCATCAAGGCTTTCTAAAAGTCGTATAATAGTATCGCAATACCAACCCAACAACAACTGGAGGAAACAGCATGGGAATGGATGTATACGGAAAGGCGCCGACAGACGATGCCGGCGAATACTTCAGGAACAACGTGTGGTGGTGGCGTCCACTTTGGAACTACTGCGAACACGTCGCTCCTGAGCTCTGCAAGGAAGTCGATGGGCACAGCAACGCTGGTTCAGGGCTCGACGCGGAGGGCGCACAGAAGCTCGCGGCGATTCTCTTCGCAGAGATTCGATCAGGCCGCACCAAGAAGTACGAGGAAGACTACCGAGCCGAGCTCGCTGCACTTCCTCGCGAGGTGTGCAGCCTCTGCGAAGGTACCGGCATCCGCACTGACAAGGTCGGCCAAGACATGGGCATGCCCACACGCGAGCTCCCCCCTGAGGTAGCGATCCTCACCGGGCGCACGCACGGCTGGTGCAATGGCTGTGACGGCGTCGGCACCAAAGAGCACTGGGCCGCGGGCTACCCGTTCGATGTCTCGAATGTCGACGAGTTTGCGCTCTTCCTCGAGTCATGCGGCGGCTTCAGCATCTGCTGAAACCCTGTAACACCCCTGCGCTACGGTCACTATAGATAAGGCGCCCCGGGCGAGACAGCCCGGGCGCCGTTTCTAAAAGCGTTATAATGGAATCAACAACAACCGGGGCACCAGCCCCAGAGAGGAATACCGCAATGACAACCACCGCAACGACGACCACAGTCGTCACGACCACCGAAGAGGTCGCCAACCTCGAAGCCAGCGCCGAGGCGCTGATCGTCGAGTTCAACGAGGCCAAGGCCGCGATGAAGGCGATCGAGGCCAAGAAGCTCGAGGCCGAGACCAAGCTCCGCGCGATGCTCGGAACCGCGTCCGTCGGCGCCATCAACGGCGTCGAGCGCGTCCGCATCCTCACCCGGAACCGCTCGAACATCGACCGCGAGGCGCTCAAGGCGGCCTTCCCCGAGGCGTACACCGCGACTCTGACCGAGTCGCAGTACACGGTCCTCCAGGCCAAATAGCCCACACGCTCGACTCCCGGCGGTGGCGGTCATCCGCCGCCGGGAGCAGCACCCAACCTCATCCCAACTACCAGAAAGGACACAGCAATGAAGAAAAGACTCAGTGACAAGAAGCTTGACGCGCTCATCCTCGCCGTCGAAGAGTTCGATGTCGAGGTCGACAACGAAGGGCAGCTCGTCATCTACACCGGCATCTACGCCGACAAGCTTCACCAAGACGACCAGGCGGTCCTCGACGCGTAGGCCCGGGCCGTTTCTAAAAGTGTTATAATAGACTACGCGATACCAAACCACTACCCGAAAGGACAAACAACGCAATGACACCAAATGACGAAAAGCTGAAGGACTCACTTCTCGTGGGACACGCCGTGTACCTCGAGTTTGTGCTCCCGCACAGCATCGACACGAGCGTCTTCCAGATGCTCATCTGCCCGGAGGCCCAGAGCAAGGTCACGCCTACGCTCAAGACCCCGGCGATCACCTACCGCAGGCAGCTCAGCGCCGGCGGACCGAAGAAGCAGTGGCGCTACCTCTCGCCATCTCACTCGTCGTTCTTGCCCGAGTCGACTGCGGAGATGCGCCGCGAGTTCATCAACCAGACGATTGAGCGCCTGCACACACGCGGCTTCCGCGTGCACAAGCAGCCGATCGTCGTGCAGGTCTCTGAAAAGGACCTGGAGGACATCATAGCCCGCAACACGCCGTACAAGCTCATCGGCCGCGTGCTCAAGGTCCGCCGCAAGCACGGCTTTCCGACCACCTTCATCAAGTGACGCTTTCTAAAAGCGTTATAATAGAAACAGCAATACCAACTCAACCTACCAAACGAAAGGACAAACAACGCAATGGACCCAATCACAACGAAGTACAATGAGCTCTACCCGGGGCTCTCGGACCTTGTCATCAACACGATGACCCAGGCCGTGAGCACCGACGCGTGGGCGGCCCTTGACAAGGCAGTCGACCCATACGGCAAGCTCAGCACATTCAAGCCCAAGACACCAAAGGTGGTGAAGACAGTGGCGGCGAATGCCCTCACCGGCGAAAAGTCGTACGCACGCCCGAACGGCGAGCTATACTACACTCGCGCGTGGGGCGACCACCTCGACATCGCGGTGCTTCGCAAGGCTCGCGAGATGAGCAGCTACGTGCTCCTCTACGGCTCGCCCGGCTGCGGCAAGACTGCTCTTGTCGAAGCTGCATTCCACGACCAGGACGGTGGACTCTTCACCGTGCTTGGCTCGGGTGACACTGAGGTCGCTGACCTGGTCGGCGGCTACGTGCAGACGCCAAGCGGTGGCTTCATCTGGGAAGACGGCCCGCTGCTCAAGGCTGCCGAGTCAGGCGGCGTGCTGCTGATCGACGAGGTTGGCCTCATCGACCCGAAGGTGCTCAGCATCGTCTACGGTCTGATGGACGGCCGCCGCGAGTACACGGTCACGGCCAACCCAGAGCGCGGCACGGTCAAGGCGGCCGATGGCTTCTACGTCATCGCGGCCACTAACCCCAACGCTCCCGGCGTGCGCCTGTCTGAGGCGCTTCTCTCACGATTCACCGTGCAGGCGGAGATGACCACTGACTGGACTCTCGCTCGCAAGCTTGGAGTCTCGTCCGCGCTCGTCACGGCGGCGCAGAACCTGGCCAAGAAGCAGCAGGCAGCGGAGACCACCTGGGCTCCGCAGATGCGCGAGCTGCTCGCCTTCCGCGACCTGGAAGTCGCGTTCGGCACCAAGTTCGCGGTGGAGAACCTGCTCGCAGCAGCGCCCGAGATTGACCGCCCGGTGGTAGCAGATGTCCTGACCCGCGTCTTAGGAGCGGAGTTCAGGCCGGCGAGAATCTGACCTCGATTTGAGTCATCCTTTCCTCGTCGAGGAAGGACTCGCCGGGAGGGAGTCGGCCGGACTGTGGTAGGTCCCGGCCGGCTCTCTCACCACCAATACCGTTTCTAAAAGTGTTATAATAGAATCAGGGCGCAAGCCCGACCAACAACAATGTCTAGGAAGGACACAACAATGGGACACATCGACTACAACAAACGAACGCGAGCCAGCGCTCCGGTTGACCCGGCCTGGCTGCTCGCCGGTTCGCAAGCCGGTCAGTTAGCCAACATGCTCGCAGGGCGCGGCGACATCGCGGTGCGCATCGGCAGCAGGACAAGCAGCGGCGCTCCCGCGTGCTTCGCGCCGCTCACCGCCGAGATGGAGCTCGACGCAGGCGTCGCCTTCGGCAAGGTCGACCCCAAGCGCGTCGGCAACATCACCGAGCGCAACGTGCAGTTCGAGTACGCGCAAGCCACCGGCCTCATCTTTCACGAGGCGCTTCACGCTCGCTTCTCGACCTGGGACCTGCCTGCTGCGCACGAGGCGCTTACTCAGGCCGAGGTTCACGCACTGGTGCTCTTGGAGGAGGGCCGCATCGAGGCGCAGGGCCTCAAGATGTACCCGGACAACGCGTGCTTCCTGCGCGCGTGCGTGCTTGGCATCGTGATGTCAGACCTCGAGCTCAACCCGATCACCGAGCTCACGCCGACACGCGCGGCCGCACAGGTGCTTGCACTTACGTCTGCTCGAGTCGACGCAGGCTCGGTCATGTTCGAGGACATCGAGTCGATTGAGCGAGTCATCACCAAGAAGCTTGGCGTTGACCTCTTCAACAAGCTCGCCGAGCTCTGGCGCGAGGCGCAAGTCACCGAGGCGCACGACATCGAAAAGCTTTATGACATCGCACGCCGCTGGGCCAAGCTCGTCGAAGATGCAGCCAAGGACGCCGGCGAAGGCGAGATGGCTGACTCCTTCGGCGGCGCAGGCGGCGGCGCAGGCGGCGGCGGCACCGAAGGCGAGGACGACCCGGAGACGGCAGGCATGATGGAAGAGCTGATGAAAGAGCTCGAGGAAGCAGCCGACAACGCGTCGATCGGTGCAGCGGATGACGCGGCCGAGCAGCAGCAAACTGAAGAGTGGCGCGAGGAGGCGAGCACGCGTGCGCAGTCAGCAAAGCGCACGGCGGAGAATCGCGAGACCGCCCAGAAAGTATTCGGCAAGGGCACAGGCCCGGTCGCTGACGAGCGCACAAGCAGCTCGCTGGTCGAGACGCGCAAGCCGCGTACCGACGAGCGCACCTCTGCCGTGCGCCTCGCGCAGCTTCTCGAAAAGGCCAAGTACCGCGAGCGTGACGAGACCGAGGTCACCTCGGTCATCCCTCCCGGCCGGCTGCGCACACGCGCGATGGTGCAGGGCGCAGCGTTCAAGGCCAAGGGAGTGATGACGCAAGTCGAGCCCTGGCGCCGCACGGTGCGCAAGCACACTGACGACCCGACACTCACCGTCGGCGTGATGGTCGACATCAGCGGTTCAATGTCCGCGGCGATGCAGCCGATGGCGTCCACCGCGTGGATTCTCAGCGAGGCCGTGCGCCGCGTGCAGGGTCGAGCCGCGATGGTCTACTACGGCCAGGGCGTCTTCCCGACTCTCAAGCCAGGACAGCACCTCAGCGAAGTCAACGTGTACACAGCGTGTGACGGAACCGAGAAGTTTGACCAGGCCTTCAAGGCTCTCGACGGCTCACTCAACTTGCTCAACGGCACCGGCGCCAAGATGCTGGTGGTAGTCAGTGATGGCTGCTACACGCACGACCAGGAGCGAGCGGCGTCCGCCTGGGCAGCCCAGTGCGCGGCCTCCGGTGTGGCGGTCACCTGGGTCACCTTCGACCCCACGGACGCTTCACCAGAGAAGATTGTCCGCAAGAACGGCGTGGTCGTCCGCATCGAGCCAGGCATGACCGCGACGCAGGACATCGCGACCCACATCGGACGCAGCGCGGCGCAGCAGCTCACGCAGGTAAGTGAGCGCCGATAAGTTCGGTCACGCGGTGGGGCGCCCTCCCTTCCTTCCTACGCCCTGCCGCGTGGCTTCTAAAAGCGTTATAATAGAACCAACAACAACAAAAGGAGACAGTGACATGCAACTTACATACTTCGCAAAAGATGGAAGCTACGGCGACGCCGAGGAGCTTCTCATCATCGACACCAGCAAGTGGTCCGATGAAGAAGTCGAGGCGATCGAGATGTGCGCCGACAGCGAGCGCTGGAACATCGCCGCGCAGATTCAAGCGAACTACGAGAGCAACCCCGCTCAGGGGAAGCTCGAGCTCAACCAACAATAACGGCACAACACAACAAACAAGGAGAGACACATGCCAAAGAAGAAGAAACCCAAGCGCAAGGTACCACAAAACGAGCGCCGCATCTGGATGCAGGACGTGGTAGTTCGCAAGCGCAACGCGCGCAACGCGCTGCTCAGCGTGCTCATCGACGATGACAGCATCTTCACGATCATCTTCCGCGAGAACCCGGAGGACGGCTCGCTGTGGGTCGAGGTAAGCGAGGACGCAAACCCAGACACCGCCATTGGCAACGTCTACCCGGAGTACTTCGATGACAACGAATAAGGATGTCATCGTGCACCAAGACGATGACGGCACGGTCGACTTTGACGAAGTCCCGGTGGTCGGCATCTTCGCCGGCGAGCTCGACGTCGACCAGTTCAACCGTGTCCGCATCTTCATCAGCGACACGCACGACCCAGTCGAGGAAGAACTCGAGCTTGACGTGTTCAACAACGGCATCAGGTTCCGTGGCCTGACCGAAGGAGGCGTGACATTCAAGTACGAGCTGTCATGGACTCAGTTGGCTGAGCTGGCCGCGTTCACCGTCGATCACTAACGCGGTGAGCATCATCACGACGCTCGTCGCGGCACGCTGGCTCGCTAGGCGCGCTGAGCGCAGACGGGCACGCCTGGCCCGGGGGCACGCCGGTGCAGACGGGCACGCCTGGCCCGGGGGCACGCCGGTGCAGACGGTGTGGCCTTGCCGTAGCTGCGGCCAGCCACTCATCTTGTCGATAAACTGGCCTGGCATCGACCCTCACTGGTGGGAGGACTCTCTCGGAGGTGAGTGCGTTGAGTGCTACCGAGTCGACGACACACAGGCCCGCTAAGGCACGCGCCATGCAGACGGGCACGTTTCTAAAAGTGTTATAATAGACTCGTCGGCAGCAGCCGACCTAACTCAACGAAAGGACAACGCGATGCCAAAGAAGTATCACAAGGTTGTGCTCGTGTGGCCGTCAGAGGCCAGAATCACGTACACGCTCGAGGCGAACTCGGAGGCCGAGTACGCGAAGCGACTCGACGAACTCGTGCGCTTCGGCGACACAGACGGCTGCGTCGAGATTCATCGAATCGATGAAGTCACCGGCGCTGACGCCGAGGTCGTCGTCGACGAGCCGGTTCACGCCTAGTCGTACTATGAGCCCCGGGTGCGTAGCCCCGGGCCTAGCGACTTTCTAAAAGAGTTATAATGGACTCGCCGGCATCCGCCGGCCCAACGAAAGGACAACGCAATGACAGACACAGTCACGCGCCCGAAGCAGCCGTGGGAGATCACCCGCGACAACCGGGCGAAGTACATGGCGCAACTCACTGAGAAGTGGGGTGGCCTTGGCAACGCGATGCGCAAGCACTTGGTGCGCGCCGAGGTGGTCCCAGGGCACTACCGCCTGGCCCACATCTTGGAGCGAGTCGCTGAGTTCGACACCGGGTGGGAGTACCTGGGTGAGGCCGGCAACCTCATCCCGCTCGACATGCGCAAGGTGCTTGGCCACACCTACGGTCTTGAAAGCGTCAAGGCGACGCTCTTCACTCCACCGTACCACGGCCAGTCCGGCGGCGACAACTTCAACGTCGTCATCTTGTGCGAGCCGTACTGGTACGGCGACGACCACAAGTTCGTCGAACTCGAGGTGGGCTGCAACCACAAGTGGGTGACTCGCAACCTGGGCCGCTGCTACAACGAGTACAAGTGCTCGGTGTGCGGCGCCTGGAGCCGAGTCGACTCGGGCGACTAATCCATCGACCTGGGCCCGGGGAGCAGGCGCTCCCCGGCCCGGGGTGTTTCTAAAAGCGTTATAATAGAATCATCAACCGGGCGCAAGCCCACAACCGAAGGGACAACGCAATGACGAAGACAGAACTACTACAGCAGGTCGAGCGACTCGAGTGGGCGCTCCGTCAGATCCGCACTCAGTGCGCCAAGATGGAGGTCTACATGGAGAACCTCGCGACGCCGTACGACTACAAGACACACCCCGTCGAGCAAAGCCCGTACTACATCTTGGGCGCGGTCGGGAATGTCGCCGAGTACATCGACGGTCTCGCCCAGCGCGCAATCGAAGAAGTCGAGGCACTGGTATGAGTTTCATCGTCACAGTCACCACGCGCAAGCGCACTGAAGACTCGTTTGACGTCTTTCTCAAGTACCTGAACGATGACCCCATCATCGCGGGTACGGTCGTCGATCGGCGCGACACGCGCACGTTCGACACGGCCTTCTGGGTCTACCCGGCGGACATGGGCACCGTGCTCACGACCTGTGACACGAAGTGGGAAGCCGTCCGCGCGCTCGCACGGCGCGCCTCGGTTCGGTACTTCGACGACGCGGCGCTCGTCTACGGCAAGCGCCAGTGGAGGGCAGTTCGATGAGGTACATCGTTGAGCTGCGCGGTGTGCACTTTGGCCCGTTCGAGACTCTTGAAGAGGCTCGAGCGTGGGCCAAGGGCTACGGCACGATTCTCGCCTTGATGCCGGCGGCGAAGCCAGCCGTAGAGGTGCAGCACGCCACCGACCGAGAGCTGGGTGAGTTTCTAAAAGCGTTATAATAGAATCACCGGCAGCCGCCGGTACCTACCGAAAGGACAACCGCAATGCCCGCACCAACCCGCCGCACCGTCGTCAACAAGATGGTCATCGACACCACCGCAGAGGGTCGCTACTACGCGATTCACATCTGGCGCAAGCGCAAGGTCACCCTGATGGGTCCGAACTTCGCCGGGTTCGATACCTACGAGGCAGCCGAGGCCGCGGCCAACGCCCACGGCTTCTGGGCCTGCCCCTGCGAAGGCTGACCAAAGTCACGCCGGTCCCGGGGCTTCGCCCCGGGCCGGCAGTTTCTAAAAGTGTTATAATGGAATCACCAACCACAACCGAAAGGACAAACCAAGCAATGGATACCTACACCTTCCGCCTCGGCGGAGCAAAAGTCTCACTGCGCGAGCGCCAGTGGGGTCGACACACGAAGAGCAGCGAGTTCAACGCGGCTCCGCGCCTGTACGTCGACGTCGAGGACGAGACCATTCTCGACAACCTGGCCAACCGCACGCGCCGGCCGTACAACATCTACAAGACCGCAATCTGGTCTTCGCAACTCGGCCAGGTGTTCGACCTCGGCAAGTTGCAGTGGTCACAGTACGCAGGGTGCTCTTGCCCGTGCTCACCGGGATTCATCCTCCCGAAGCAGCAGGTCAGCATCGGCGGCAAGACCTGGAGCAGGTTCGACGCCTGGGTCGAGTTCAAGGACCTCAGCCACATCGACGAGCGCAAGGCGCCAAGGCTGGTGCTGGCGTGAAGCGCGTCATCGACTACACACTCTCAACCGGTGACTGGGTCATCCGCGTTGCGAATGACGACGTCAAACTCTCGTCCGGCGAGGTCGACGCGGCGGTCATCACCTGCGACATCACGGCGTGGGACGACAAGCGGATTGACGACTTCATCCGGCAGGACAAGGAGGCGCAGATCTTCGACCTCGAGTGTCTCGAGTTCGAGGTCTTCAGCCGCGAGTGGTGCGCACGCAGAGACGCGAGGCTCTTGTGAAGGTCTCAGCGCACGACCGCGACAGGCTGCTCTTCGCGATTGCGCCTCTCGACACGGAGGAGCGCCGCGATCGGTACCGCGGTGGCGACTACACGCGGGTGAACGAGTTCGTTGACCTCGACAAGAGGTACCGCTGGGACCTGTTCTGGGAGGTAGCCACCGAGTTCGAGTGGCGTGACGACGGCACCGAGGGGTACCGCGACTCGCACATCGACACGGCGCTGCGCAGCATCGTGCCGCCGCTCAATGAAGGCCTGTACTTCGACCCGTTGTGCTACATCGAGGACGGCGACTCGCAGCCGGTGCGTTTCTAAAAGCGTTATAATAGAATCATCAACCGGGCGCAAGCCCACGACGAAAGGACACAACAATGGGAGACCGAGCAGCGTTCGGTTTCAAGAACACCAAGGAAGGCCCGACCCTGTGGCTCTACTCGCACTGGGGCGGCTCGAGCCAGTTCAAGGACCTGGCCGAGGCAATCTCAAAGGCTCGCCCGCGCTGGGACCAGCCCGACTACGCGACACGCATCTGCATCTCGCGCATCATCGGAGACCAGTGGGCGTCAGAGACCGGGTACGGTATCGAGGTCGGCGAGACCTGCGGCATCATGCTCGACTGGGTTCAGTCTGCGGTCGTCGACTGGGAGCGCAAGCAGGTTGTCATTGTCAACGACATCGGCGTGCCGATCGGCGAGCCGTTCGACTTCGACACCTTCATCGCTCTCGCGGACGCGCTTGAGTACGGCGAGTACTTCATCACCGCGTAGGTCGGTTGGTCAGGCGGGGCCCGGGTTCGGTTGCCCGGGTCTCGCCGCAGCCGCTGTTTCTAAAAGTGTTATAATAGAACTATCAACCAAGGGCACCAGCCCGGAGAGGAATACGAAATGACAACCATCGGTACACCGGTCAATGTGGCCGTTGACAACAAAGAGGTCACCGTCCTCTTTGATGCCGGCGACTACAGCACCAGCATCACGTTCGACTGCCGCACCAAGGCGGAGGTCCGCGAGTGCCTCGACATGTGGACTGCGCTCATCCACCAGGCGACTGAGATGAGCCCAGACCTGGAAGACTACTCCGAGGAGGATGACGACCAATGACAGTCTCAAGGGCGCTGTGCGACAGCATCACGGAAGAGATTCTCGCGGCCGCGAAGGCTGTACTCGCCAAGCATGGACTCGAGTTGTCAAAGTCTCGAGCAGGCTACGGCGACATCTACTCACTCAAGGTTGAGGCGAATGCCGTGGCACGTGGCGAGAACGGAGTCAACATGGCGTCAGAGTACGCGGTTGACTACAAGCGCTTTGCTGCGTCATACGGCCTCAAGCCTGACCTACTCGGCAAGAAGTTTACGAGCCGCGGGACAGAGTATGCCTTTGCCGGCATCGCGTCAAGCCGCCGCAAGTATCCAATCGCTGCGCTCAACCTGGTGGAGGACAAGATGTACTTCTTTACCTCTTCGATTGTCCCGGCGGTGAACGCATGACGAACCTCCGCTGGATGTCAAGGGCCGCGTGTGTCGGTCACGGTGAACTCTTCTTTGATGACTTGAAGAAGAGTAACGTCGCGAAAGCGCGAAAGATCTGCGCCTCGTGCCCGGTGCTCGAGGAGTGCCGGGCCTTCGCGATACCGCGTGAGGACGAGTACGGCGTGTGGGGCGGCCTCACGGCCAACCAGCGCAGGCTCATCCGTCGCGGGCGACTCAAGGTCGAGTCCATCGTGCTGAGGTGACATGAAGACAGCAGCAGCACAGCGCAAGCAGATGCACAGACTCGCGAAGTCAATCGTCCGTGAGGCCGAGGAACGCTACCCAGACGACGTGTATGACGCGGTCTCGCGTATGCTCGATGGCGCGAAGCACGACATCGGCATCACGAGCGAGATGTACGCAGACCTCGAGAGGTACCTAGCCGTGGAAGGGTACCTCTAGGTCATCCCGGGATTCGCTAAGCGACGCGGTATAGTTACCAACAACGACAACAAGGAGTCATATGACAAACAACGACAACCACTCAATCAAGTTCGAGATGCCGATCGAGGCGCTCGAGGCCGTGCAGTGTGCGGTCACGCTGTACCAGGCGATGTTGCTCGAGATCCCGCCGGACGAGCGCACTGAAGAGAACAACGACCACTTCGACATCCTCGTCGGGTTGTCCGATGCGTTCGACCACATCATCACCGAGCGTGAAGTCTCGAGTGGAATGTCGAGTCTCATGAGCGGCCTCACCGCGATGCTCGAGAAGCAGGGAGGCAAGTGACATGCGGTTCGAGGTCGACATCACAAACACAGCCGCCGCGATTACCTGGGCGGTGGTCACCTTTCTCATCCTGGGAATGAAGTACAGTAGTCGAAAGCGACAGTGACTACTCGGTGTTGTTTCTAAAAGTGTTATAATAGAATCAACACCAACAACCTAGGAGGTTCAGCATGGCAGAAGAAACCGAGCCGGAGACGACTGAAGAGTCGACCGAGGCCGTCAAAGAAAAGAAGCCCAAGGTCAGCGTGAAGTGGGAGTGCCCCAAGTGTGGGCAGGGAATAGTCCTGCACTTCAAGGCGAAGTACCCGCCGACCTGCGGCTCAAAGAGGCACAGCACGACCGGAGTCGTCGTGATGGAGCAGAAGAAGTAAGGTCGCACTGCCATGCGAGTGGCGCCGGCACCGACAACCCATGCCCAGAGAGGCGGGGCCGGTGCCGGTGCTTCGCATTGCGCCCGATTCTAAAAGTGTTATAATAGACTCAACAACCTCAACCGAAGGGACAACTTACATGGCAACAGCGCAGGTATCAGACAAGATGCTCGACCTCACCGGCACCGTCCGAAAGCTCGGCATCGACAAGGTAGCAGAGAAGTCCGGAGTGAAGAAGTCACAGGTCAAGAAGTTCTGTGACAACCCGCTCCAGTCGAAGAACTCCGACATCGCAAAGATCCAGAACGCGGTCAAGGTGATGCTCATCGAGAACCCACTGCCGGCAGACGAATGACGACGCTTGTCGCTATCCAAGGCCCGCGGTGGGTCGTGGTCGGCGCCGACTCGCGCGTCACCGAGGAGTACGGACGTACCTACACGCTCGCGAAGGCAGGAAGCAAGGTCACAAGGAATCGCAAGTACCTGCTCGGCGCCGCCGGCGATGTGCGGGCGATCAACCTACTCGCGTACGCATTCACTCCGCCGGACGCGCAGTCATACGTCGAGGCAAAGCTCGATCGGTTCATCACGCGCGACTTCGTTCCGGCACTGCGGTCGTGCTTCGAGAAGAACGGGTACGGCGAGGTACGCAACTCGGAGACGGGCTCGGCCGAGGCCGGCTCGGAGATCTTGGTCGTCGTCAACGGCGCTGCCTACACCATCGGGCAAGACTACTCATGGGCACGGGACTCGACCGGGCTATACGGGCTCGGCTCGGGAGGAGACTTTGCTGTCGGCGCGCTACACGCCATGCTGCCTGACGGGACCGACGACATCGAGCAAGCGCGCGAAGCAGCCAAGAAGGCTCTGCACGTCGCGGCACGCCTCGACTCCGGGACGGGCCAACCGTTTAGCTACTTCACGCAGCACCGCCCGGTGTGACGCACAGGCACGCTAGGCACGCGCCGTGCAGACGGGCACAGGCACGCTAGGCACGCGCCGTGCAGACGGGCCTGTTTCTATAAGTGTTATAATGGACTCAACAACCCGAAAGGACACAAGACATGAGACCAAACGAGAAACTGATCAAGATCGCCGACGACATCGTCGCGACCGCGAACGCTGAGTACGCAGGCGACCAAGAGGCGACCGAGGCCCTGGTCGACGCGTACGCGTCCGCCGAAGGCCTGAGCGCGCTCGAGAAGGCCGTCGTCGAAACACTCGTCTTCGCTCGCTCGTAGGCCGAGGTCGACATCGACCTCGACTCCATCTATGGCGACCATCGAAGCCTGCGTGGTTTCTACAAGTGTTATAATGGAATCACCGGCGCAAAGGGCGCCGGTACAACCGAAGGGACACAATGATGGAATGGAAGTTTATCGACGACATCGACCTACCGTGGGACGACACGTCCGACACGTGGCCGCAAATGCTGGAAAAGTTGACCAGGGTTTGCCCGTCGGCGTTCGTGCAGTTATGGAAGTTTGAAGGAAGCGGCGGCGGCTGGCCGCAAGGCCGAGTCATCATTCACTCAAAAGATCTCCCGGCGTTCGCGGAGTTCTTCGGGTACAGCGACGACTACGACTTCTTCCTCAAACTCACCGACGACCTTCCGTCAACAATCGAATAACAATCGAATAAGGAATCGACCCGGGCGAGGGCGTTCGCGCCTCGCCCGGTCGGTTTCTATAAGTGTTATAATGGATTCCAGCGGCGCACCCGCGTCGCCCAACCGAAGGGACAACATCAATGAAAATGCGCTTTATGGGCCCGGTGGCCTGGGGCGGCTCGGATGACAACGAGACGCTCAAGGACGTGCTGGCCGACCTGCGTGACGCGGCACCGTCTGTGCGGTGGAAAAAGACGAAGTACACGACAGGCGGCTGGCCCGTGTACGAGTTCACCATCGACGTGGAAGACCTCGAAGCGGTCGCGTACCACTGGAACCTCGACACCGAGGACCTCGGGGCGGTCGCGGTCTAGGTCGACGCGGTGGCCGGCGGCGCACATGGCGCCTCCGGCCACCGCCGGCTACTTTCTAAAAGTGTTATAATGGATACCAGCGGCACAAAGGGTGCCGCGACAACAACCGAAAGGACAGCAATGACCACAATCACCACCACCACGACCGTCGTGTCTTCCGAGCACGTCGCGGTCCTCGACCCGAGCGCCGAGGCGCTGATCGTCGAGTTCAACGAGGCGAAGGCGGCCATCAAGGCGCTCGAGGCGAAGAAGGCCGAGGCTGAGAACGCAATCCGCGCTCTCCTCCAAGGCGCGGACATCGGCGTCATCAACGGCGTGGAGCGCGTGCGGGTGAACCACCGCAACCGCAGCAACATCGACCGCGAGGCCCTCAAGGCCGCCTTCCCGGAGGCCTACGCGGCCTGCCTCACGGAGACCGCCTACACGGTCCTCCAAGCCAAGTAATCTCGACCCGGCCCGGGGGCGCGGTGCCCCCGGGCAGGGGTGGGATTCTAAAAGTGTTATAATGGACTCACCGGCACAAGCCGGCCAACCACAACGACAAAAGGACATACGCAATGACAACGACAACTCACATGCACGGTAGCACTGGCTTCGAAAGCAGTGTCCCCGGCGTCGACGTCACCGTCTGGGAGGGCCGCATCACGGTCACCTTCTCGCGCGGCGACGACTCGGTGACCTTCTACGTCGCCTCGGCTAAAGGCGAGACGGTCGAGGAGACCCTGGGCCGCGCGCTCTTGACGCTCAGCCAGCCGCAGGTCACGGTCCGCTCGGTCGCGGCCAACTAGGTCGGTTGGGGACGGCCGGGGCGAGAATAAAGCGGGCAGAATACACGCACCGCGACCTCGCCCTGGTCGTCCTTATCGCCCCGGCGCGGAACGCGCCAACCACTTTCTAAAAGTGTTATAATAGAATCACCAGCACAAACCGGTGCTGGTACAACCGAAGGGACACAGCGATGGAAAAGCGAATCATCCTCACCAAGGGAAGCGACCACGGCCCAATGGGCCGCGGCCAGGCAGGCAAGCAGAAAGTCTACGAGATTCTCGTGAGCGAGAACACCGTGACCTTCTCTTGGGGCATGGCCGAAAAGGTGCGCCGCCAGGTCAGCCGAGTCACCTTCTCCAGCAGCCAGGCCGCCATGGCCGCCGCCGCTGAGAAGAAGTGGGCCAAGGTGGACCGCGGGTACCGGGTCATCCTGGAGGCCTAAGAGCCAGGCGCGGCGGCCGCGGGGCGCAAGCCCCGGGCCGCCAAGCGCCACTTTCTAAAAGTGTTATAATGGAATCACCGGCGCAAAGGGCGCCGGTACAACCGAAGGGACAACAACGAATGAAAGTCAACACGCACGCCGTGCTTGAGAACTACGTCAACACGAATGGCTACAATGCTAGGTCAACCGTGGAGCTCCTGGTCAACACTGACAAGGGCCTCTTCAAGGTGGTCACTGAAGTCCGTGCGGGCGTGGATGACCACGAGGCGTATGTCCTCCGCTGGTCAGATGCCGGCTTCCGCCCGGTGGTAGCCTTCCGCCTTGCGGACCTCACGCAGGCCACCTACCGCTCAGAGGACAAGCAAGCCGAGCTCAGCAATGCAGCCTGGACCGCTCTTGAGCGCGTGCAGGCCCTGAACTTCACCGCCTGAGGCTACCAAGGCCGCCGCGCCGGGCACAAGCCCGGCCGGCAGCCGCGGTACCCAGTTCTAAAAGTGTTATAATAGACTCATGACCAAACCAAGCACAAAGTGGAACAAAGAAGACCGCCAAGCCTTCGCGGATCGGAATGTCCTCAAGGCCCAGACGATTCCCAACAAGAAGCGGGAGGCCAGCCGTAAGGCGTGCCGCCGCGGGAACTGGGACTGACGATGAACGCGGACCAGACCCGACTGCACGAGCTGCTCGCTCGCATGGATCTCCCTGCGGGTCGTCTCGAGCCGATCGACAAGAAGTGGCTGCTGCGCAACATCGGCATCAAGAACTGGAAGCACCCGGACCTCGCCGAGGCCATCAAGCTTCTAAAAGCGTTATAATAGACTCATGACCACCATCAACATCAAGCAACTAGCAAGCGACGCACTTGAGGACCTGGCCGCGGACTTCCCCGACTTCGGCTCCGAACACGTCGAAGAAGTGATCAGCAACATCGTCGCCGCGGAGGGCCTCAACGCCCGGCAGCAGCGCGAGCTCAGCGAGGCGTTCGCCGACCTGGGTTTCTAAAAGTGTTATAATAGACTTGCCGGCGTCTGCCGGCACTAACCGAAGGGACGAACAACATGGAAACGAACTGGATGCAGTGGCCGCAGGCCGCGGTCTACGTCGGCGACAGGCAGATCACTCTCTGGGTCGGGCGCGATGCGGCCGGCAGGGTCGTGGTCATCAAGCGCCACGGCGGCGAAGAGAACGCGGTGAGCGGTGAGGGCTTTGACGACCTCGCCGACGCGCAGGTCTGGGTCCTCCGCAAGACGCGGAGCCTCAACCTCGCCGAGTGGATCGCGCTCGCGGTATGAAGCAAGCGCGATCGAGAAACGGCCGGTTCAAGGCCAAGCCGAAGGTCTGCCAGACCTGCGAGACGCATAGGGCTACTGTCCTCTGCGGCTTCGCCGGGTACCTTGGCGCATTCTTCGTCTGTGACGACTGTGAGGCCGCCGGCGTCGCTCCAAAGTGGGCGATGCGAAGAAGGGCCTAGGCTTCTAAAGGTGTTATAATGGAATCACCGGCACGAGCCGACCTAACCGAAAGGACAAACGACATGGCAATGACAGACGAACAACTTAGCCTCGAGCAGATAAACAAGGGCGCGTACCGCGGGTACATGATCTTTGGCAACATCGTCGAGCTTTGGTTCTCGAGCCCGACAGGCGACTCGACCGACACCGTGCGGTTCGAGATGCACTGCACCAGCCCGGAGCAGGCGCACGACATCGCCGCGATGCACCAGCGTGTCTGGGGACACTGCTGAGCGCCGCGGCGGTGCGGGCGTGTGACTCGTGCGGAGTCGTACACGAGTGCGACTCCGTCAACGAGCACCTGATCTCTCGCGGGCTCGTCGTCCCGTTCAGGGACATGGGCTACTACGGCGGCTTCGTTGACGACGCGCCGTGGGAGCCGTGGGGCGAGGATGAGGCGTTCAACATCTGTGAGGTGTGCGTTCGCGCTCTGCTGCGCGCGCTTCCGGGACTCGCGCGGAAGGTCGCCGACCGGTACCCAGACGAGACGTTTCTAAAGACGTTATAATAGACTCATGCGAAGAGACAAGAAACGATACCTTCCGCCGCTGAAGGCGGCCGACATGCGGCTGTGGTCTCCGCCAGGGCTGCTTACATTGGCGTTCCCGGCGCCGGCAGGCCGCGGGACAAAGATTGATGGCACCCCGCTGGGGACAGTGCCTGTTGCCACCAAAGAGCGTGAAGAAGAGTCTGCGCTGCGCTACGTCTTGGTCCGAAGACGCGACCAGAAGGCGTGGTGCGGTCCGTGGGCCTACGGAGGCGAAAGGTTCTCATCTAACCCAGACTATTGGCATGTGTATCGCGACCGTGACGCGGCCGAGTCCGCGCTCGCGCTGTCGACGTTCAAGTTCGCGGTCACAGTCGAGGAGTTCGATGATAACCGCGGTGACTTCTAAAAGTGGTATAATAGACTCATGACCAAACTTGACGAAGCCATCCAAGAAGTGAATGACGCAATCGACGACGCGGTGGACGACTATCCGGATGTGTCCGGTGACGACATCGTCCGTGAGGTCGTCGCCGGTGTCGCGGCGACCCTTGACAAGGTGACGGCCGCCGAACTGCGCCGGAGGTTCGGACTCGTCTGAGACGAGACCACTTCTACAAGTGTTATAATAGACTTGTCGGCAACCGCCGGCACTAACCGAAAGGACATACGCAATGACATCCACCTACCTCGACTCGATGAACCTCGAGTTGACCGAAGACGGCATGCTTCCGCACACCCGTGCGGCGACCGGCGAGACCGTGTGGCACGCGCCGCTCGAGGTTCCGCCGGCACCAGCCGGAGTCGGCGAGGACGCCTGGCAGTCCCTGCACAAGGGCTTCACGGCGACCTACGTGAACTACCGGTTCTACGTCGGCGACAAGCAGATGTCGGTGTTCGAGATGACCGAGGCCGAGCGCATCGAGTGGTGCGCGGAAGCCGCGGCCGAGTGGGCAGCCGACGAGGCCCGAGAGGGCACCCGGCAGTCCGATCGCGACCGCGACGCGGAAGCCCTCTACTACTCGGGCTACGGGGACCGCGTCGGCCTCGACCCGTTCGCCTACGACAGCCAGGGCAACGACACCGGGCTCCGGACGAGCGACTTCATCTGACCGGACACGCGGGCCCGGGGCGCAAGCCCCGGGCGCACCGGTACTTTCTACAGGTGTTATAATAGACTCATGGAACCTACCACCACAGCCCCGGCCGCGAAGCAGGTCGCGGGCTCAGACACATACCTCCAGGCCGGATACTCGTCATTCGCGAGGTACGGTGCGAGGATCATCTGGCATGACGGCACCACGACGTGCTGCGGCCACAGCCACAAGACCGACGCGCTCGCGCAAAAGTGCCTGGCCGAGTGGCTCGAAGAACTTGCCGCCGATGAGTTCTAAAAGTGGTATAATAGACTCATGATCTACAGCATCCTCAAAGCACGCAAGGTCTACCGGTTCACCCGGGGCACCGCGCGGCGCGCACAGCGTCCGCGCCGGAGCCGGAGCCGCTGGTGAGCCCGAAGCAGCGCGAGCTGCTCGAGCGACTCGCGGTCGAGCGCCGGGTACCGGTACGGTACCGCGGACTGATCGACGAGGCCCTCTGGGGGTTCAGAGACCTCTCCCCCGGGGCAACCGCGGGCCTGATCGGCATGCTGCTGAAGGCGCCGCGCAAGTAGGCGCCGGCAACTTCTATAGGTGCTATAATAGAATCATCAACCGGAGGCGCAAGCCTCCCCGAGACAAAGGGACAACATGAACATGAAGAAGAAAGCACGCACGGTCGAAGAGATCACAGCACGCATCGCAAAGGTGCAGGCCGAGATCACCGAGCGTCGCGCAGAGCTCGTTGAGCTCGCGACGGCACTCGACGACGCAAGCGTCGACATCCAGGCGGTCTTGCGGGACCTCAAGGCGGACAAGATCGAGCCGACCTCGATCTTCGACCGCTGATGCGGCGCGCAAAGGCGCTGGCACTCGTCGGAGCCTTGGCCGTGGGAGGACTTCTCGCGGTCGAGGTCTTCACGCCGGACTACTCGTGCGATGGTACGGTAGTCATCGTGCAGGAAGGCGACACGCTCTCGCGCATCGCCGAACAACACTGCACCGGCGACGTGCGGGCTGCAGTCGAAGCGCTCGTTGACAGGTACGGAGCAGACATCCGACCGACACAGGAGGTCAGGTTGCCATGACGAGAGACATGAGCGTGTTCGATGACATCGAGCGCCAGGCTCAGATCTTCAACGCGGTCCTCTACGTCGAGCGCAACGCGGCCCGGCGCAAGGCGCGCAGGGCGACGCTGCTGTCGGGTGTCGGCCTCACGGTCGGAGTCTGGAGTACGGTCGCCATGGAGCTGTGGCTGACGTCTTGGCCCGCGCCGCTGCTCGTGCTTCCGCTGGTGCTCGGGTTCTGCGGCTACATCGCGGCGCGTAGGTACAGCCTGTCTGTCGTCGAAGAGCACTCAATCACCGACCCAGCACCACTACTCGGGGTAGTTCGATCTTCCTCGGAAATGCAGTAGTGGTGGTTATAATAGACTACATGGACTCGAGCACCAACCTGCTCGAAGAGTCACGCGGGTTATTCGCCCGGGCGCGTGAAACTCTGTCGACGATGTCGACGCAACAGGGCGAGCAAGTACAAACTACAGCACAGACACAGGAGAAACAAATGTCAACATTCAACGACGCGTCGTCGCTATCGACGCCGCAATCACCCGAGCTGACGCCGCAAGTTGCGGGCCAGCTTTACAACGAAGGCAAGACGGTGATCGAGGTCGCACGTCAGTACGGGACGACCTACAGCAAGGTCCGCAAGTTGCTCGCAACTGCCGGAGTCGAGATCCGAAACCCGTCGGCGCGCCTCAAGGGACGCACGCGCACAAAGGCGAGCGAGTAGTGCGCATCGTGTGGTCCGCCGTCGCGGCGGCGTGCTGCGGTTTAGTCGCAGTCATCGCCGCAGCGGCCGGCGGTCCGCAGGAGTTGGTTCTCGCGATCGGGCTGGGCGGCGTCATCGCCGCGCTACTCAACCTTCAGAACTAACGTAGAATAGCGGAGGAAACATGGAAGCAGAAGTCTACAAGCTCACGGTCCCAAGGCCAGGTCGCGAACCGATCGTTGCCTACGTGCTGCCACGACTCAAGCACCATGCCGTCAAAGCGATGCGCGAGGAGTACGGTCAGGTCGACGTCACGCCGATGTCGATGGCCGACCTCCCCGCCGGCGTCTCGTTTCCAGCAGAGACCGAACAGTAATCACGCGGTGCACATCACGCCGTGCGCAATCAAAACGACAAAACGACAAACAAGGAGACAACACAATGTGGCTATTTACTCAACGCGGTTTCATCAGCGCGGTACAAAGCAGCGAGGACAACGACAAGATACTCGTCCGAGCGCGCGACAAGAAAGCTCTCGAGTTCATTTCAGAACTCTATGACCTCGAGGTCTTGCGGACTCCGGACAACGACTATCCCTACAGGGTCATCGCAACGCGAGAACAGTTCACGAACTTCCTCGCGACCGAGGCCGAGATGCTCGATTACTCGAACTACAAAAGCCGACTCGAGGTCACGCGCGGCAATGAGTACTATTACGCCGCGTCGCACGTCTGGCACACGATGCACGAGGTCGAGGACGCGGACGCGCGGTCGATGGGAGCAAAGTGATGTTGCCCATGCCGGTCGCTCGCGCGCTCTGCCTGGCGATAACAGCGGTTGCTGGAGTCGTCGCGCCGTTCACGCCAAGCGGCGTGGAGCCGGCAGAGATTCGACTTGTGACGACTACAGCAGTCGCGGTCGAGGTAGCGACAACCGCGCCGCCGGTAGTCGCCACGGCAGCGACTACCGCGGTCACTGAACGGTCTCCGGCTGAAGTTGAGCGCTCGAGGCGCTGTCCCGAGTTCGAGGCGCTGTTCGAGGCATACGGGCTAGAACCCATCGGCACTTTTTCGTTCATTGCGTGGCGTGAGACACGTTGCGACCCGACGAAGGTCAACGCAGAGTTCGGACCTGACGGAAAGCCGACCAAGACACTGAACCGTGACGGTTCTTACGACGTCGGACTGCTCCAGATCAATTCGACATGGAAGACCGTGACGCACGAGGTGTGCGGGACGCCTTGGGGGCAGATGTTCGCGCTCGTCGACCTCGACTGCAACCTCAAGGTCGCACGATACCTCCTCGACAACGGCGGACTCGGCCATTGGGCGCTGTGACACGGAAAAAGCCGAAGCGCAAGCGCGCTCCGGCAAAAAGTAAGTTGAAGTATGATTGCATGGTGTGCGGGGCGCTGTTCGCGACTCCGATAGAGCACATGACTCATTACACGACTGAGCACGATGCGCACCGACCGCGAGTCCCCGGGCGTCCGGGTCGCGGAGTGCTCTTTCGAACAGCCTCGTGTTGGCGCTGCGGTAGCGAGATTCGACGCAATGACGCCGGTCGCTACACGTGCAGTTGTGGGTTCACGTTGCCCGAGCGCAGGTAGGCCGGGGCTGCTGCCCCGGCCCCCGCGATGTTCGATTAGGCGTTGAGCAGGACGCGGTATCCGCGGTCGGCCTTTGCGGCGACCTTCGCGTTCGCTTCGGCCAGGGCCTCTTGGTGGCTGCGGCAGGTGATGCGCTTCGTTTGGCGCTGAACCTTCTCCGCCATGCCCCACGAGAAAGTGACCGTGTTGCCGGTGACGAGAATCTCGTACACCTTCTGCTTGCCCGCCTGGCCTCGGCCCATCGGACCGATGTCGCTCGTGCGCGCCATGATGATTCTTTTCTCCATGTCATTCGTCCCTTCGGTTGTCGCGGCGCCTTGTGCGCCGCTGGAGACCAATATAACACTTTTAGAAACGACGCGGCCCGATCGGCGATCGGCGGATCGGGAGGCTTCTATAAGTCGTATAATAGACTCGTTGGCACGCAGGGTGCCGACTCAACCGAAAGGACACCATGACTACCACGACCACCCGCAAGGGAGAGGTCCTCGTCGCGGTCGACGCACTCGTCGACTTCATGAACGAGGCCAACGTCGCGCACCACGCGGCGAACTACCCGATGTTGAAGCCCGAGGTCTTCTTCGTCGATGGCGGACGTAAGTACATTCGAATCGCCGTGTCGCCGTCAGGCGCACGCGGCGGCGCGAGCGTTCACTGCTTCGTCGACGCGGAGACCGGCGACGTCTACAAGTCAGCGGGATGGAAGCGACCCGCCCTCAACGGCGCGCGCTACAACATCCTCGACGCGGGCTCACTCGCCGACCTCAAGTCGAAGTGGGATCCCTACACGGGCTACCTCTACAAGCGCTGACGCGACGCGGCCCGGGGCGAAAGCCCCGGGCGCACGCGGCTCGCCGATCGCGGCTCGCCGATCGCGCCGATCACGCGGTGCTTTCTACAACCTGTTATAATAGACTCCAGCGGCACCCGCCGCACCAACCACCGAAAGGACCCCAATGACAACCACCACCTTCCCCGCGAGCGATAAGCAGCGCGGGTTCATCGCGAGCCTGCTCGCGGAGCGCGCCGTCGACCCGGCGTACCGCGCCGCGACCGAGCAGGCGCTCGCCCACGACACGCTCAGCAGCAAGGCGGCCAGCGGCGTCATCACCACGCTGCTCGCGCTTCCGCGCAACTCCGCGGTGAAGACCGGCGGCGGCAGCGGCCTTCGCGAGGTGCTCGCGTCGATTCCCAAGTCCCGGTACGCGGTGAGCGTCACGGACCTCACCGGCACCTCGGTGACGACGAACAACGACCTCGTCTTCCTCGAGGTCCGCGAGTACCGCGGCACCCTGTACATGCGCCAACTGCACGGCGCGCCCGGCGGCTTCACGCGCTCCAAGTTCACCGTGCAACAGGTCAAGGACCTCGTCAGCATCATCGCGGCGGACCCGTACAAGTACGCTCGCGCATTCGGCGAGCACTACGCGTGCTGCGGTTCATGCGGCGCGGAGTTGACCGACGAGCGCTCGCGCGAACTTCAACTCGGGCCTGAGTGCCGGAAAAAGTTCGGGTTCTAGGTCCGAGCGACACGCCCCGGGTACGCGAGTGCCCGGGGCAAAGTTCGCCGCCGGCGCACGCGGTCGCGTAGCGTCTACTCATGCGAATTGAACGCCGCCACGATCCGACAGCCGAATATGACACGACATCGTGTCGCCACACGGCGTACCGATTCACCGTGCACCGCGACTACCTCGCGCACGTACTGCGGTGGGGTTGGGCGACGACATTCATCAACGACACCGTGAAGGTCGTTGAACCGGGCTGCGGCGCCGACTCGCCGCTGTACCACGCGCTCAAGCGGTCACGCGGATCGAACATGCGGCCGAAGTTGTATGTCGGCGCTGACCTCAACAAGATCTCCGCGCTGAAGACAAAGAAGACCGAAGGCGAGCTCGCTCGAACGATGGTCCTCTTGGAAGACTTCAACTTCGTTGAGCGCTGGCGTGAGATCAAAAAGCGGTGGGGAGCTTCGTTCGACCTCGCGGTCTCGTTCGAGGTCATCGAACACATGACCGAGCCGCTCGGCGACGCGTACCTGTCCGCGACTCACGCGCTGCTTGGTCCGAAAGGCCGACTCATCATCTCGACTCCGGTCTTCAACGGCTCAGCGGCGAAGAACCACGTCCGCGAGTACACGGTCGCCGAACTTCACGACAAACTTTCATCGTGCGGGTTCGAGGTCGTCGATCGCTTCGGCACGTTTGCGTCGTGGCCCGACGTGAAGCGAGGAATCAAAGAAACGATGTCGCCTGACGACGCTCGAGTGCTGTTGCGGGCGTTTGAGCGCGCTCGAGAGTTCTACGGCGCCGAGGTGATGGCCTGCTTCACCGCTCCGCTCCTTCCCGACCACTCGCGCAACAACGCGTGGGTCGCGGTGAAGAAAGCGAAGCGCAAGCCGCGTCGCGGGTAGAATAATCACAATGGGCAAGAGTTTGATGGAGCAGATCGCGATGCTGCCCGCCGAAGAGCGCGACGCTGTGATGCGCGGTATCGATTCCGAGGTGCTGATGTGGGATTGGCGCTCGTGGGCGCGCCCAGAGCAATTGCCTCCCGGCGGTGACGACTGGGCGATCTGGCTCTATCTCGCTGGCCGCGGCGCCGGCAAGACGCGAAGCGCTGCGGAGTGGATTCGTGAAAAAGCGAAAGATACATCGAAAGGTCAGCTGCGTTTTGCGCTGGTCGCGCGAACCGCCGCGGACGTCCGTGACGTCATCGTTGAAGGCGAGTCGGGAATCATAAACGTCACGCCGCCGAGCGAGCGACCACTTTACGAGCCGTCGAAACGACGACTCACTTGGCCGAACGGCAACACGGCGACCTGCTTCACCGCCGACGAACCTGACGGTCTTCGCGGTCCGCAGTTTCATTATGCGTGGGCTGACGAGATCGCCGCGTGGCGACAGTCGCCTGACGCTGCGGGTATGACGTCATGGGACAACCTCCGCGTCGGCACGCGCCTTGGGACAGCACCTCAGATCATTGCGACCACTACTCCGAAACGCGTACCCGTCCTCTACAACCTCATCAACGAATCACAACGCACCGGGCGCGTCGTCATCTCACGCGGGTCGACTCTCGACAACGCGGGCAACCTTTCTGACACGTACCTCGAAGCGATCACCGGCGTCTATGCGGGTACGCGACTCGCGGCGCAAGAGTTGTACGGCGAGATGTTGAGCGATGTCGAAGGCGCGCTGTGGGTGATGGATTTGATCGATCGCGGCCGGCAGACCGTCGCGCCACTCGGCGCACCGCTGCGCATCGTCGGAGTTGACCCGTCAGTCGCGGAGAACCCGAGAGACGAGTGCGGTATCGTCGTGTGCGCGTCGACAGGCGAGCGCGATTTGTACAAGCGACAGGCGTGGGTGCTTGAAGACGCGACGATCCACGGCTCGCCGGAGGTGTGGGCAAACACAGTCGTTGCGATGGCGCGCAAGTGGGGATGTCCGGTCGTCGCTGAAGTGAACCAAGGTGGCGCGCTCGTTCGCAACGCGATCCAAACGATCGACCCACGCGTGAAGGTACTTGAGGTTCACTCGAAGCACGGTAAGGCGCTTCGCGCTGAGCCGGTCGTCCTTGCGTACGAACAGTCACGCGTTCACCACATCAACTACCTTGCGGACCTCGAATCGCAAATGTGCGCGTGGATTCCAGGCGAGGGGAAGTCGCCTGACAGAGTCGACGCGCTCGTTCACGCACTCACCGCGCTACTTATCAAACCGCCGGAAGGATTTGTTGGAGGTTCGCTGACAGCGAAGTCGGTTGCGGCGCGAAGGTTGCCCGCGTTTCGCGGTGGCAACGGAGGTGGTCGCGGCGGTCGCGTGTTCATGCCGAGAGGACAGCGTTGACACATGGCGGTGATTCGACGACCAAAAGTGAACGCGGCGCGTAATGCGGTAAGTGGTAAGGCGAAAGACGATGTGTTCTTGTCGAGGTGCGTGTATAAAAGCACCGTGACACGAAAGTCGCTTACGGTTCACCATGTTCAACGCCGCCTCATCGAACTTGGATACACGCGCGTCGTCGCGGACAAAGACGGATGGTACGGCGACGCGACGCGCAATGCAATCGCGATGTACCAAGCGACGATCGACATCGAACCCACCGGTGTGATGGACGCCGCGACATTTGAAGCGATCTTTGCGGGTGATGAAAGCGTCGTTGTCAATTTGAACTAACGCGTGCGCGCACTCGCGAACACGTCCGCGACGTGCACGCGGACCGCTCCCGCACGCGGACCGCTCCCGCACGCAACCACTACACGCCACACGCCACACGCCACACGCCACACGCCACACGCCACACGCCACACGCCACACGCCACACGCCACACGCCACACGCCACCCGCCACACGCCACCCGCCACACGCGCCAC
>Ga0214917_10000392_pt1 | contig 57137 bp, 58 predicted proteins | sample LL_1208_BB_MetaG_FD_177983 | JGI IMG/M metagenome (GOLD analysis project Ga0214917, IMG submission 177983) | Freshwater microbial communities from Lake Lanier, Atlanta, Georgia, United States - LL_1208_BB | ecosystem: Environmental > Aquatic > Freshwater > Lake | place: USA: Georgia | collected... | reverse complement strand
GCTCGGGCGATAGTTCCGCCCGGTCCGGCAGGGCAATGCGCGGCATCAGACCACGCCTTTCGCGGCCAGCGCCGAATGGTCCAACCCCAGCTCGGCCAGGATTTCGGCGGTGTGCTGGCCCAGTATCGGCGGGCCTTTTTCGTATTGCAGCGGCGTCTGGGTGAAGTTGAGCGGGCTGACCACCGTGGGCACATCCCCCGCCACCGCATGAGGCAGCCGGCGCAGCATATTGCGGTGCTGAATCTGCGGCTCCTCGAACACCTGCGGGATGGTGTTGATGGGTGCAGCCGGCACGCCGGCGGCCTCCAGCGCCGCGGTGATCTCAGCACGGGTGAAATCGGCGAAGCGGGCGAGCAGCGCCGCGCGCATCGCATCGCCATTCTCCACCCGGGCGCGGTTGGTGGCGAAGCGGCCATCCTCGGCCCATTCCGGCCGCCCCACCGCCGCCGCCATTTTGGCGAATTGCCCGTCATTGCCAACGGCCAGCACGAAATGGCCATCAGCGCAGGGAAACACATCCTGCGGCTGCACATTGGGGTGGCGGTTGCCATGGCGTGTCGGCGTCTTGCCGCCCATCAGCCAATTCATCGATTGGTTGGAGAGAAACGCCGCCTGCACATCCAGCATGGCAAGATCAATCCTCTCCCCCACACCGGTGATATTGCGCCGCTCCAGCGCCGCCAGAATGCCCACAGTGGCGTACATGCCGGTCATCATATCCACCACCGGCACGCCAACCTTCTGCGGCCCACCGCCCGGCGCATCATCGCGCTCGCCGGTGATGCTCATCAGGCCGCCCATGGCCTGAATGGCAAAATCATAGGCCGCCTGGCCGGCACGCGGGCCGCTCTGGCCAAAGCCGGTCACCGAGCAATAGACCAGCCTTGGATTGATCGCCCGCAGCGAGGCAGCATCGAGGCCATAACGCGCCAGCGCGCCCACCTTGAAATTCTCCACGCAAACATCGGCGCTTTCCGCCAGCTTGCGGATGATGGCCTGGCCCTCCGGCTTGGCCATATCCACGGTGACCGAGCGCTTGCCCCGGTTGCAGGCCAGGAAATACCCGGCATCGCGCCCGCCCGGCAGAAAGGGCGGGCCCCAGCCGCGGGTGTCATCACCCTCGCCCGGGCGTTCGATCTTGATGACATCCGCACCCAGATCAGCCAGGATTTGCGTGCACCAGGGTGCCGCCATGACCCGGCTGAGGTCGAGCACCCGGATATGGGAGAGTGCGCCCTCAGCCATCGACGGCCGTCGTCGCAATCATTGAGGGGCGGGCGCTGAAAGCGGCATACCATTCGGCCAGGGCCGGACGGCCCTCGCGCCAGCCGATATGGGCGAAGCGGAAATCAAGATAGGCCAGCGCCACCGCCAGCGTGATGTCACCAATATCAGCGCGGCCGGGCGGCGGCGGCGTCACATGGTTCAGCATGGCGGTGGTTTTGGTGGCAAAGGCGGCCAGAAGCCCAGCACTTTGCTGCGCCGGGGCGCGGGTGGCTTCGCTGCGATAGAGGATCAGCGCATCGAGAAAACTATTGGCCAGGGCATGACGCGTCAGCACCTCCCAGCGCGCCGCACCCGTGCCAAAGAGGTCACCCCCGGCCAGATCGCAGAAATATTCGCAGATTGTCAGGCTGTCATACATCACCTGCCCATCATCCAGCACCAAAGTGGGGATCTTGTTCAGCGGGTTTTCCGCCAGCAGGGCCTCATTGATCTGCTCCATCCCCACCACGGTCCGGGTGGTGGTGATCCGATCAGCCAAACCCAGTTCATGGGCGACAATCATCACCTTGCGCACGAAGGGTGAGCGGGGGGACCAATGCAGCTTCATCGACGTTTCCTCTTTCCTTAAGATGCAGCTTGTGGCTTTCACGCCCGCCTGTCCATGATGCTGCAAAGCCACCAGGGAGGCATGCATGGCGGAGAGGTTCGACCCATGGCCGGAGGGTATCCAGCCCAATATGCCCATTGCGGGTTATCCCAATACCTTCTCGCATACGCCCTCGGCACCGCTGATCCAGCGGCCCGCCACCCGCACCGAGCGCACAGCCCCCGCCCGGCTGTCGCAAAAGCTGCTCTGCGGTGATGACAATCTGGCGGTGATCGCGCCGGGGCGGATGGCGCAGGGCCAATTGATACATATCTCCGGCCGGGTGCTGGATGAGGATGGCCGCGGCGTGCCCCATGCGGTGGTCGAGCTGTGGCAGGCCAATGCCGGCGGGCGCTACCGCCACCCCATCGACACCCGCGACGCCCCGCTCGACCCCGATTTCATCGGCAATGGCCGGGTGCTGACCGATGCGGCCGGCCGCTACGGCTTTTTCACCATTCGCCCCGGCGCCTATCCCGTGCCGGTGCCGCAGACCTGGTGGCGGCCGCCGCATGTGCATTTCTCGGTGCTCGGCCCCGCCAGCCTCTCGCGCCTGGTGACGCAAATGTATTTCCCGGGCGACCCGCTGAACGACCTCGACCGTATCCTGCAATCCGTGCCCGATGCCGCCGCCCGGGCGCGGCTGGTGGCCGCCATGGTGCCGCCGGTGGAGGTGGGGCTGGGCTGGCTCGCCTATCGCTTTGATATCGGCCTGCGCGGCCGCGCCGCCACGCCGGAGCTGCCGTGATGCTGCCCAGCTCCGAACACACCATCGGCCCCTTTTTTCCGCAGAGCTTTTTTCGGGAAGGCGATAATGACCTTCGCCGTATCACCGCCGAGGCCGCGCCCAGCATCAGGGGCGAGACCATCACCATCCATGGCGTGGTGCTCAAGGCGGATGGCGTGGCCTGCGTGAACATGGTGCTGGAAGCCTGGCAGGCCGATGCCGCCGGCCGCTTCAACCACGAGGCCGACCCCGAGGCGCATCTGGCCGACCCGGATTTCCTCGGCTGGGGCCGCGCCTGGACCGATGCCGAAGGGCGCTACGCCTTCACCACCCTGCTGCCCGGCGGCTACGCCGAGGGCAATCACACCCGCGCGCCGCATATTAATCTCAGCATCATGGGCGCGGGGCTGATGCGCATCGCCCGCACCACCCTGTTCTTCCCCCAGGGCAATAATACCGCCGACCCGGTCTTCGCCCTGGTGCCGGCGCCATTGCAGGGCCGGCTGGTGGCGCAGCCCGATGGCCCAGGGCGCTACCGCTTCGACATCATCCTGCATGGCGGCGCCGAGACGCCGTTTTTTCAGGATTGAAAAAACCCATGATATTACCTATATATTTCAATATACTAAACAAACCAAAATGTTATAAGCAGATATAAACACCAGGAGGGGTCGGGATACCGATCTAAGAGATCAATGGAAGATTTCCGTATTCAGTTTTTGGATAACTCCGGATGGCGGACATGTGTCACTTTCAGTTCCAGGAGCGATGGAGCACAGGTTCGCCGTGAGATGGAACAGGCACAGGTGTATTATCCTGGGCATCGTATCCGGTGTGTCGATTCTGAAGACCGACTGATCGACATATTATAGGCAGTGGAGCATTCATAACAAATATTGGCATGACATCGTCAGGAATGCTCATACGAAACAGATTGTAACATCGATCATACCAATCAAATCAACTATTGGTCAGGATTGAGCGAAGCCGATCAAAGCCCGCGCGGTGGCCTGAGGCTGCTCTGGCAACAGGGCATGGCCAGCGCGCGGCACCACCACCAGCGCGGCCTTGGGGCCCATGGCGGCCTGCAAGGCCTCCAGGCTGGGGGGCGGCGAGATGGTATCCTCCGCCGCCGCGACATAGAGCAGCTTCACCCGCTCGGCCGCGCGCAGCCAGGCGCGTTCGGTGGTCGCCGCCGTGGCCTCGCGCTGCATCCGCGCCACCGGCGGGTGCCAGCCGGGCAGCCAGACCCTGGCATCATTGCCGGGCGCGAAATAGCCGCGCTGCAAATGCCAAAGCCGCTGCGCCTCGCTCAGGCTCATATCAAAGCTGCCATTGATCGAGGCGCGAATCTCCGGGGCAATCTCGGTGGTGATGGCCGCGGCCAGGATGGCAATGGCGCGCACCTGCTCGGGCCTGTCATGCAGCAGCACCCGCGCCGCCCAATTGCCAAAGGCATGGCCCACCAGCAGCACCGGACCCAGCCGCTCAGCCTCGATCACCGCGGCGACATCAGCGGCCAGATCATGCAGGGTAAGGCCGCTCATCGGCCCCTCGGAGCGACCAATGCCACGCGGCTCGGGCCGCACACAGCGCAGCCCGGCAGCGGCCAAGAGCGGCACCACACCAGCATAATCCTCGGCACCGCGCCCAAGCGAGGGCAGCAGAACAATGGCCGGTCCATGCGCTGGGCCATCGAGGAGCACCTCCACCACCGCGCCCTCGCGCCGCACCAGCCGAGCCTCAGTCATGCATGACCTCCCATTATGGCCTCTTGCGCCATTATCGCGCTAGGATCGCATCATGCCCATCACCTACGCCATGATGAAACAGGCCACGGCCGATCTCTATTCCTGGTCGCTGCGCAAAGTGCCCGATGACACCAAGGCCGCCCTGGCCCGGGCAAGAGATACCGAGAGCAACCCGGTGGCGCAGCGCACGCTGGATATCATGCTCAAAAGCGCCATCGCGGCGGAAACCTCGGATCGTTTCGTCTGCTCCGATAGCGGCGTGCCGGTCTATTCCATCGCCCTGGGCACCCGCATCACCATGGATGGCGATATCAAGCAGGCGGTGGTCGATGGTTTTGCCGAATTGGTCGAGACCATCCGCCCGCCACTGCTCAAACACGTCACCAATCCACTCACCAATGAGCGCGGCTATCACGGCAAGGACATGCCCCTGATCACCTGGGATGTGATCGGCGGCGCGGATTATGTGGACATCACCTGCCAGCCCAAGGCGCTGGGTTCCGGCCGCTGGGCAGCGCTGGAAATCTTCTCCTTCCCCAGCCTCGCGCGCATCGAGGAATATGTGATGGAATGCGTGCTCAAGGCTGGCTCGCAGCATTGCCCGCCAGTGGTGATCGGGGTGGGCATTGGCGGCACATTCGACCATTGCGCCAAGCTGGCCAAACTGGCCACCATGCGCCCCATGGGCAGCCGCAACCCCGAGCCCGTGGTGGCTGCCATGGAGGAGAGATTGCTGCGCGCCACCAACCTCACCGGCTTCGGCCCCATGGGCACGGGGGGCGATACCACGGCGCTCGCCGTCCATGTGGAATATGCCTCCGGCCATGGTTTCACCCCCGTGGCGGTGGCGTTCAATTGCTGGATCAACCGCCGCACCCGCGCGCGGCTCTATGATGATGGCCGGGTGGAGCGGGTGGAATGAAGCGCCTCACCCTGCCCGCCAGCCGCGAGGCCATTCGCGAACTCAGCGCCGGTGACATGGTGCTGCTGGATGGCGAGATCACCATCACCGCCGGCCTGCCCACCATTCAACGCCTGGCGGAATGCGCCAATGGCACGCGCGAATTGCCCCGGGCGCTGGAGGGGGCGGCGCTGTTCCACCTGGGCTCCTACAGCCAGGAGACGGCCTCGGGCGGGCTCGAAATCCTCTATATGAACCCCACCACCTCCACCCGCTTCAGCCCGCTGATGCCCGGCCTCATCCGACATTTCTCGCTCTGCATGGTGGGCGGCAAGGGCGGGCTGGATGCGGCCTGCGCCGCCGCCATGGCCGAGGTGGGCTGCGTTTATCTCTCCTTCCTGGGCGGCGGCGCTGAGCTGCACACTTCAGCGATCCGCGAGGTCGTCTCGGTGCATTGGAGCGATCTGGTGGCGCATTATCGCCTCGTTACCCTGCGGGTGGAGGGGCTGGGGCCGCTCACCGTGGGCATCGATGCGCATGGCAAAAGCCTCTATGCGGATTTGCACGATGCGGCGGCACGGCGGATGCCGGAGATTCTGGCCGGCCTCGCGGCCGACCGCGGCGATTAATCGGCGATCCGCGCGCCAGAAACCCGCACCAGCTCCGCATGCCGGCGCAATTCCGCCGTGAGTTGTGCCGTCACCCGCTCCGGTCCGCCACCAAAGACATCGAGCCCCGTGGCCACCAGCCGGGCGCGGGCTTCCGGCTCAGCCAAAATCTCATTCACCACCCGGTTCATCGCCGCCACAATCGGCCCCGGCGTGGCTTTGGGCATCATCAGGCAGAACCAGGTGCCAAATTCCAGCCCTGGCATGCCAGCCTCCGCCACTGTCGGCACCTCGGGCAGCACAGGGGAGCGGCGGTCGCTCAACACCGCGATGGGCGTCACCTGCCCGGCGCGGACCTGCGGTGCCGCACCGGTGATGAGGTTGAACATCACCTCAATCCGCCCGGCGAAGAGGTCATTAAAACCCTGCGCAATGCCGACATAAGGCACATGCACCATCTCGGTGCCGGTGCTCTGGCGGTATAATTCGCCGGCCAGATGCATCGAACTGCCATTGCCCGAGGAGCCAAAGGACAGCGCGCCCGGCCGCGCGCGCACAAGCGCGGTGAAACCCGCCAAATCGCGCACGCCAAGCGCGTTATTCACCACCAGAATATTCGGCACATTGCCCAGCATCACCACCGGCTCGAAATCACGCAGCGGGTCAAAGGGCAGGTCGCGATACATGGCCGGGTTGGTGGCCAGCGTGCCCGCCCAGCCAAAGAGCATGGTATAGCCATCCGCCGCCGCCCGGGCCGCCGCACCCGCCCCCACATTGCCATTGGCGCCGGGGCGATTATCCACAATCATGCGGACGGGCAGGCGCTTATCCAGTTCCTGCGCCAGAATGCGGGCAATGGTGTCGCCCGTGCCGGCACCGCCGGCGGCGGGCACGATCATGCGGATGGGCCGGTCAGGCCAGCCCCCCGGCAGCGCCTGCCCCGCCACCGGCCCGGCCGCCAGCAGCCCCAACATCGATCGGCGGCTTGGAAAGGGCATGGGCATGATCCTCGATACGCCGCCATTGTGGCGGGCAGGCCGGCCGGAGAAAAGGCCCAATCGCCCGCGCCGCGTGGACAGCCGCCGCCTGCAATGACAGATTGCACCGCAGCATGAACACATCCACCCGCACCGGCCTCGCGGCGCATGAGGCGGCCATCCGGCGAGACCTCGACATGCTCTGCCTGCCGGCGAAACCCTGGCTACCGCCCCGCCAGGATGGCGCGCTGGATGTGCTGGTGGTGGGTGCGGGCATGAATGGCATCGCCGCTGCCGGCGCGCTCAAACTCCGCGGCATCAGCCATATCGCCATGCTCGATGACAGCCAGCCGGGCCAGGAAGGCCCCTGGATGACCTATGCCAAGATGGAGATGCTGCGCTCACCCAAGACGCTGCCCGGCCCATGCTTTGGCATCCCCTCGCTGACCTATCGGGCCTATCACGAGGCGCGCTTTGGCCCGGCGGATTGGCAGGCGCTGTACAAAATCCCCAATCAACTCTGGCAGGATTACCTGGGCTGGCTGCAGGCGGTGCTGGCCCTGCCGCTGCGCCATGGCACGGTATTGCGCCGGCTGCTGCCCGAGGCGGGGCTGCTGCGGGCCGAATTGGCCTCGGGCGAGACCATCCTCGCCCGCCGCGTGGTGTTGGCCACCGGGCGGGGCGGGGCGGGCGGGCTCTATTGGCCAGGCTTCATCGACCCCGATCTGCGCCCCGATCTGGCCGAGCACACCAATATCGCGATCGACTTCGAAAAGCTGCGCGGCAAGCGGGTGGCGGTGATCGGCGCCGGCCCCTCCGCGCTGGACAATGCGGCCGCCGCCATGGAACACGGCGCAGCCTCGGCCGATGTCTTCGTGCGGCGCAACACCCTGCCGCAGATCAACAAGGGCCGCGGCGCCTCCCATCCCGGCTTTCTGCGCGGCTGGGGCGAATTGGATGATGCCGACCGCTACGCCTTCCTGGTCTATGGCCAGGATCTGCAGGCGCCACCACCGCATGAGACGGTGTTTCGGGTGATGCGGCTGGGGGTGCAGATTCATCTCGGCCAAGCGGTGGAACGCGCCTCCCGCGATGCTGAACAGGTGCTGCTGCGCCTCGCCTCGGGTGCGGAACAGCGCTTTGATTTCCTCATCATCGGCACCGGTTTCCTGGTCGATCTGGATCGCGTGCCGGAACTTGCCGCCTTCGCCCCGCATATCGCCCGCTGGGGCGACCGCTATTCACCGCCGGCCGATTTGGTGCGCAAGGACCTGCTGGCCTTCCCCTATCTGGGCCGTGGTTTCGAGTTGCAGCCGCGCGATGCCGGCGCGCCGGCCGAAATCAGCCAGATTCACCTGATGAATTACGGCGCCCATGCCAGCTTCGGCGGCATCGCCAGCGACATACCCGGCGTGGCGGCGGCGGCCGAGCGCCTGACCAACGCCATCACCCACCACGCCTTCCGCGAGAATTTCCCCGCCCTGCGCCAGGCCGTGGAAGAATTCGACGAACCCGAACTGGAAGGCACGCCGTTTTTCGTGCCGCGAGGATAACGCCCATGACCCGCGACCTATTGGATGATCTGGCCGCCATAGCGCCCGGGAGCATGCTGGATGGCCTGCGCGCCCTGCGCCCGGATATCCGCACCGCCAGCGCCGCCTGCGAGGCAGCGATTTTTGCCGCCCCCTCGGGCCTGACCAAGGGTGAGCGCCATGCCGTGGCGCTGCATGTCGCCGCCCTGCATGAATGCGCCGAACTGGCCGAGCATCACCGCCATCACGCCGGCACCTCACCCCGCCTGCCTGCCATGCTGGCGCATGCCGAGATGCTCTCGCTGCGGCCACATGCCGCCAGCCCCGCGGCGCTGGCCAAGCTTGCGCTGACACCGGCCGAGATCATCATGCTCAGCCAGCTCATCGCCTATATCGCCTGGCAGGCCCGCGCGCTGCATGGGCTGAAGCTGCTGGGCGGCGAGGCCTTGGCCACCCTGCCAGCCCCCCCGCCCCCCATGGGCGGCACCGCCGATTTCGGCTTCACCGCCGATACGCTGGGCTGGCGCGCCTGGGTGCCGGTGCTGGACATCGCCCAGGCCACGCCGGAGCAGGAAAAAGTGCTGGATGAAAGCCACCCCAAGGCCCGCACCAGCGATTATTACCTGGCCCTGGTGCAGGAGCCCGAGGTGCTGCATCAGCGCTCAAAGCTGTTCAACACCATCATGTATGGCCCGCGCGGCGCCGCCCGGGCCGAGCGCGAATTGGCCGCCGCTGCCGAAAGCCGGCTGAATGGCTGCCCCTATTGCCTCTCGGTCCATGCCCAGCGCTATGTGCAGCTCAAGGGCGACCCGAAACTCATGCAGCGCCTGGTGGATGAGGGCGTGGGGGCGGCGATGGATGGGCGCTCACGCGCCATCACCAACCTCGCAGTGACCCTCAGCCACACCCCCGCCACCACCGGCAGCGCCGAGATCGAGGCGCTGCGGGAATTGGAGATGCAGGATGACGAAATCCTCGACATCATCCAATCCGTGGCGATGTTCGCCTGGGCGAATCGGCTGATGCAAACCCTGGGTGAACCGCTGCGGGGCTGAGGCCTCGCCTCAGGTGCCGCAGAAAGTGGCCAGCACCCGCTCCTCCGCCCGCGGCGGCTGGGCATGGCGCGGCGCATCGGGCTGATCCTCAAAGGGGCAGGCCAGCACCTGCACCAGCCGCTCGAAAGGGGCCATATCGCTCTGTGCCACGGCTGCGGTCAGCGCCTCCTCCACCATATGGTTGCGCGGGATAAAGGCGGGGTTGAGCGCACGCATGGCCGCGGCCGGCGCGCTGCCGGCCAGGGCTGCGCGCCAACCCTCGGCCCAGGCATCAAAGCCGCTCGGGTCGGCAAATTGGCCGCGCACCCGGTCATCCCCCTCAACCGCATCGCATAGGCCGCGGAAGGTGAGGGTGAAATCAGCGCCCTGCTCGGCCATCAGCGCCAGCAGCCCCTGGGCGAGCGCATCATCGCGCGCCGGCAGGCCGAGCTTGGCCGAAAGCCCGCCCAGATAGGCATCGTGAAAGGCAGGGGCGAATTCGGCCAGCGCGGCCTGGGCTCCCTCCATTTGCGCCGCCTCATCACCCGGCAGAATGGCCAGCAGCGCCTCGGCAAGGCGGCAGAGATTCCAATGCGCCATCTTTGGCTGATTGGCATAGGCGTAGCGGCCGCCATAATCGATCGAACTCAGCACCATCGCCGGGTCATAGCCATCCATGAAGGCGCAGGGGCCGTAATCGATCGTCTCGCCCGAAATGGTCATATTATCGGTGTTCATCACGCCATGGATGAAACCCACCAGCATCCACCGCGCGACCAACCCGGCCTGGGCCGCAACCACACCGCGCAATAGGCCCAGCGCCCCCTCGGCCTGCTGGTGGTGCCGGGCGCGGGCATATTCGGCCAAAATGCTCAGCGCCTCCTCATCCCCCCGAGCGGCGAAATACTGAAATGTGCCAACGCGGATATGGCTGGCAGCGATGCGGGTGAGCACGGCACCGGGCACCGGCGTCTCGCGATAAACCTCCTCACCACTGGCCAGCACGGCCAGGCTGCGGGTGGTGGGAATGCCCAGCGCGGCCATCGCCTCGCTGATGATATATTCGCGCAGCACCGGCCCCAGCCCCGCCCGGCCATCGCCCCGGCGCGACCAGGGCGTGGGGCCGGAACCCTTGAGCTGAATATCGCGCCTCGCGCCATCGGGGCGGATCACCTCGCCCAACAAAATCGCACGCCCATCGCCCAACTGCGGCGAGAAGCCACCGAATTGATGCCCGGCATAGGCCTGGGCAATGGGCTCGGCACCCTCGGGCACAAGATTGCCGGCCAATGCCGCCACGCCATCGGGGCTGGCCAGCACCGCCGGATCAAGGCCCAATTCCTCCGCCAGAGCCGTATTCAGCTTCAAAAGCAGCGGCGCGGCCACGGGGGTTGGCGGCAGCCGGGCAAAAAAACGCTCCGGCAGCCGGGCATAGGAATTGTCGAAGCTGATGGTCATGAGGGAGAAATCGGCCTTCATCGCCGCGCTTGCAACCCCAGCCCCGCTTGACCGCCCTGTCCGGCCCGGCCAAACCGGACTGCGCCAAAACGAGGAAGATCGCCACCATGTCCGACGCCAAACAGGCCCAGATGGAAATCCTGTCCGGCGCGCTGGCCCATCTCAAGCGCTATGACGACAAGATCGTGGTGGTGAAATATGGCGGCCACGCGATGGGCGAGGAGGAGGCGGCCAACCGCTTCGGCCGCGATATCGCCCTGCTCGAACAGGTGGGCATCAACCCCGTGGTGGTGCATGGCGGCGGGCCGCAGATTAACGCCATGCTCAAGCGGCTGAATGTGCAGAGCACCTTCGTGCAAGGTCTGCGCGTGACCGATGAGCAGATGGTCGAGGTGGTGGAAATGGTCCTCGCCGGCACCGTCAACAAGCAGGTGGCCAATGCCATCACCCGCGCGGGCGCCCTGGCCGTGGGCATCTCCGGCAAGGATGGCAACCTCATCCGCGCCCGCAAACTCACCCGCATGGTGAAGGACCCCGGCTCGAACATCGAACAGGTGCTGGATCTGGGCCTGGTGGGCGAGCCTGAGCATGTCGATACCCGGGTGCTGAAATTGCTGCTCAGCGCCGATATCGTGCCGGTCATCGCCCCCGTCGGCGTGGGGCCGGATGGCCAGACCTACAATATCAATGCCGATACGGTGGCCGGCGCCATCGCCGGCGCGCTCGGCGCCGAGCGCATGCTGATGCTCACCGATGTGCCGGGCGTGCTGAACGAGAAGAAAGAACTCATCGCCGAAATGACGGTGGGTGAGGTTCGCGCCGGCATCGCCAATGGCATGATCTCGGGCGGCATGATCCCCAAGGTGGAGACCTGCATTTATGCCATCGAGCGCGGGCTAAAAGGCGCGGTCATTCTTGATGGCCGCACGCCGCATGCGGTGCTGCGCGAATTGTTCACCGATGGCGGGGCTGGGACGCTGATCCGGGCCTGAGGCTGGACCAGGGAGGGCTCTGCCCTCCCCGGACCCCACCCGCCAAGGGCCGAAAGGCCCTTGGATCCCCTTGGAAAGCATTTGCTTATTTTACGACGGTCCAGGGGCGGCTCGCCCCTGGCGGGGTGGGTCTGGGAGGGGCAGCGCCCCCCCCAGGGGCCACCAGCACTACCCCCCACGCAACCTGCGCGCATTAGCCCGCGCCTTGGTCACAAAAGGCGCAAGTATCGCCACTTGGCTGCCGCCCGCCATCATCGCCGCCGCACTGCTCTGCATGGCGGCCAGCTTCTCAGTCCCCATCCGCTGATATTCCGCCGCCGAGCAACTGCCATCCGCCATCATGCGGGTGCGATGCATGATGGTCTCCCAGGAAGCGATGGAAAGCCGGGCCATCATCAGGGGCAGCGAGAAGGGGGAATATGTCATCCCCCTGACATGACGACCCCGCCCCGCCGGCGCAAGGCTTATTCGGCGGCTTGCGATACCTCTGCCATCGGCCGGGGCAGATATTTCGCATATTCCTTCGGCACCACATGCCAAAAGCTGTCACGCTCCGCCGCCCAATCATTCAGCAGGCGGGCGGCGAAACGGCTGCCCGTCTCGGCCACATGCCGCTCGATCAGCCCCTTGAGCACACCCTCCCAATGGGGAGAGGCCAGACGTTGCCAAAGCAAGGTCTCCGGGTTCAGCCGCTTCTCAAAGGTCAGGTCCGCATCATGGATGAAGGCCGAACCGCCGGTGAAGCCCGCGCCGAAATTATCGCCCGTCGCCCCCAGAATCACCACCGTCCCGCCGGTCATATATTCACAGGCATTGGCGCCAGTGCCTTCCACCACCGCCGTCGCACCGGAATTGCGCACCGCAAAACGCTCCCCCGCCTGGCCGGCGGCGAAGAGTTCACCCGCCGTGGCACCATAAAGGCAGGTATTGCCGATGATGGTGTTCTCATTCCACACCAGCGTGGAGGAAGGTGCGGGGCGCACCACAATCTGCCCGCCCGAGAGCCCCTTGCCGACGTAATCATTGGCATCGCCAAAGACTTCCAGCTTCAGGCCGCGCACCGCAAAGGCCCCCAGTGACTGACCGGCCGTGCCGCGCAGCCGCACCGTCAAATGCCCGGGCTGCAGCCCGTTCATGCCGTATTGCCGGGTGATCATCGCACTCGTCTTGGTGCCAATGGCGCGGTGGGTGTTACGGATATTGTAAGCCAGTTGCATCTTCTCGCCACGCTGGAACAGCGGTGCTGCGTCGCGGATCATGTCGGCATCCAGCGTCTCAGGCACCTCATTGCGCCCTTCCAGCGTGCAATAGCGGGCATGCTGGCCGGCATCGGCCTGCACCAGCAGCGGGTTGAGGTCGAGATCATCCAGATCATCGGCACCACGGCTGACCTGCTTGAGCAGATCGGTGCGGCCGATCACATCGGTCAGTTTGCGGAAGCCCAGCGAGGCCAGGATTTCACGCACCTCCTCCGCCACGAAGGAGAAGAGGCTGATCACCTTCTCCGGCGTGCCTTCAAACTTCTTCCGCAGCGCCTCATCCTGGGTGCAGACGCCCACCGGGCAGGTGTTGGAATGGCATTGCCGCACCATGATGCAGCCCATGGCGACGAGCGAGGCCGTGCCAATGCCAAACTCCTCAGCACCCAGCATGGCGGCCACCACCACGTCGCGGCCCGTCTTCAAGCCGCCATCGGTGCGCAGCCGCACCCGGTGGCGCAGCCGGTTGAGCTGCAAGACCTGATGCGTCTCCGACAGCCCCATCTCCCAGGGCAGGCCAGCATATTTGATCGAGGTGATGGGCGAGGCACCCGTGCCGCCAGAATGGCCAGAGACCAGAATGGCATCCGCCTTCGCCTTGGCCACACCCGCCGCAATCGTGCCAATGCCCGAGCGCGAGACCAGCTTCACGCAGACCATCGCGTCAGGGTTGATTTGCTTCAGGTCATAGATGAGCTGCGCCAGATCCTCGATCGAATAAATATCGTGATGCGGCGGCGGGCTGATCAGCGTGACACCCGGGGTGGAGTGGCGCAGCTTGGCGATCAGCCCCGTCACCTTGAAGCCGGGCAATTGGCCGCCCTCGCCAGGCTTCGCACCCTGCGCGACCTTGATCTCGATCTCACGGCAATTGTTCAGATATTCCGCGGTGACGCCGAAGCGCCCCGAAGCGATCTGCTTAATGGCGGAATTGGCATTGTCGCCATTCGCCCGCGGCTTTGCCCGCGCCGGGTCCTCGCCGCCTTCGCCGGAATCGCTGCGCGCGCCAATGCGGTTCATCGCGATGGACAGCGTCTCATGCGCCTCGGGCGAGAGCGCACCCAGCGAGATGCCAGGGGCGAGCAGCCGCTTGCGGATTTCGGTGATGCTCTCCACCTCCTCCAGCGCGATGGGCCTGAGGCCCTCGGCGCGGAAATCCAGCAGGTCACGCAACGCCACCGGCGGGCCGCGGCGCACACCATCGGAATAGCGCTTGAACATCTGGTAACTGTCGGTGGCCACGGCCTCCTGCAGCGTATGGATCAGCGGGCCGTCAAAGGCATGCGCCTCACCACGGCGGCGCAGCTTGTGCAGGCCACCCACCGGCAGCGCCACCGCATCGGCATCCCAGGCACGGCCATGCAATTCCACAATGCGCTTGGCAATGCCCGAGAGGCCAATGCCCGAAATGCGGGATGGCACGCCGGGGAAGAACTCATTGACCAGCGCACGGGAGAGGCCAATCGCCTCGAAATTCATCCCGCCGCGATAAGAGGAGATGACCGAGATGCCCATCTTGGACATCACCTTCAGCAAGCCCTTATCCACCGCCTTCTTGTACTTCGCCACCGCCTCGGTCAGCGTCAGCGCGCCGAACAGGCCACGGCGATGGCGGTCGGCAATGCTCTCCTGCGCCATATAGGCGTTGACCGTGGTGGCACCCGCGCCGATCAGCACGGCGAAGCAATGCACATCGAGGCATTCGGCCACCCGGGCATTGAGGCTGGTGAAGGTGCGAAGCGAGGTCTTGACGAGATGGGTATGAACCCCGCCCACGGCCAAAATCATCGGAATGGCCGCGCGCTCGGCCCCCTGGTTTTCATCGGTCAAAATCACATGCACGGAGCCCGAGCGCACCCCTTCCTCCGCCTCGCGGCGAATGCGCTCAATGGCGCGGCGCAAACCCTGCTCGCCCTCGGCCACGGGGAAGGTGCAATCCACCTCGCAGGCGCTGGCACCCATATAGCCGCGCATGGCGTTGAACTGCGCGGTGCTCAGCACCGGGCTGTCCAGCATCAGCATGTCGCATTGCTCGGGGTTCTCGTCGAGAATATTGCCCAGATTGCCCAGGCGGGTGCGCAGCGTCATCACCCGCGTCTCGCGCAGGCTGTCGATGGGCGGGTTGGTGACCTGGCTGAACATCTGCCGGAAGTAGTGATGCAGGCCACGGTAATGCTGGCTCAGCACGGCAATGGGCGTGTCATCGCCCATGCTGCCCACCGCCTCGGCGCTATCCTCCACCATGGGGTGGAGAATGGTCTCCAGCTCCTCCATCGTGGTGCCGATGGCGAGTTGCCGCCGCCGCAGCCCCTCGCCGGAATACAGCGTGGGCTCCGCCTGATCGTGCCGGACAATCTCATCAATGCGCGTGGTGCGCTCCACCCATTTGCCAAAGGGCTTGCGGGAGGACAGCTCATCCTTCAGCGCGGCATCGAGATACATCTGCCCGCTATCCAGATTGACACCGATGCATTGGCCGGGCCCAACGCGCCCCTTGGCGGTGATATCCTGCTCGGCCAGCTTCACCATGCCGGTTTCGCTGCCCACAATCAGCAGCCCATCGGTGGTGACGGAATAGCGCATTGGGCGCAGTCCATTGCGGTCCATACCGCCAATCACCCAGGTGCCATCGGTGGCGCAGAGCGCTGCCGGCCCGTCCCAGGGCTCCATCACCGCATTGCAATAGAGAAACAGGTCGTGATGCGCCGGTGACATGGTGGCGTTGTTGCTCAGCGATTCCGGCATGAGCATCGCCTTGGCCATCGCCGCGTCACGCCCACCGCGCACCAGCAGCTCGAACACATTGTCGAGGCAGGCGGTGTCGGAATTGCCGGCCTGAATCACCGGCTTCACATCGGCCATATAAGCGTCGAGCGAGGGGTGGGCGAGCCGGGTCTCGTGGCTCTTCATCCAGTTCACATTGCCATGCAGCGTGTTGATCTCGCCATTATGCGCGATCATCCGGAAGGGCTGCGCCAGGCGCCAGGTGGGGAAGGTGTTGGTCGAATAGCGCTGGTGATAAATCGCAAAGCGCGAGACGAAGCGCGCATCCGTCAGGTCCGGATAGAACTCCGACAGATCCTCGGCCAGAAACATCCCCTTGTAGATGAGCGAGCGGCAGGAGAGCGAGCAGAGATACAGCTCAGGAATCTGCGCCGCGATGGCCTGCTTCTCGATCCGCCGGCGGATGACGTAAAGATCGCGCTCATAGGTCGCGTCATCGCGCCCCTCGGGGTCCCAGATCAGAATCTGCTCGATCTCGGGCCGCGTCGCATTGGCCTTTTCGCCGATCACCGAGGCGTTGATCGGCACCTGGCGCCAGCCATAAATCGCGTAGCCCGCGGCGAGGATTTCCGTCTCGCAAATCTGCCGGCAACGCTCCTGAGCGCCAAAATCGGTCTTGGGCAGAAAGGCCATGCCCACCGCGATGCGGCCAGGCTTGAGCTTGTCGCCGCCATTGCGCACCGCCTCGGCGAAGAAATCCTGCGGGATTTCAACATGGATGCCCGCACCATCGCCGGTCTTGCCATCGGCATCGACGGCACCGCGGTGCCACACGGCCTTGAGCGCATCGATGCCGGCCTGAACAACCTGGCGCGACGCCCGGCCATTGAGAGCGGCGACGAGGCCCACGCCGCAGGCATCATGCTCGGTCGTATCAATATGCGCATCGGCCAGGGTGGCGAGGTTGGCGGTGTAGTTGGCGGCGAATTCGGCGCCGGATTCATGGGTCATGGCAACCTCTGCGGGCTAGAATTGGGGGATGGGGCGGCACCGGGGATCGGAACGGCGACGATGCGACGGCCGTTTTCGTCCTGTATTATGCCGAAAGTCTCGCGCTGAGCCCGCGGGGCATTGGCCCGCGCCCTGGCCTCCAGCGCTTCGAGTTCGCGCCGGTAATGCAGGAGAACCTGATCGAAGGCAGCCTCCCCAATAGCCCGGGTCGCCCGGGCGGCCTCGGCACGGACCGGCGCGACCCGGGCCGCCAAGGGGCTGGCCTCGTAGTCGCGCTCAGTGATCAATTGGTCGAGCGTCAAGTGTTCCGCCCAATTCAGTGCCATAAGCTCCAGCGCCTGCGGCCACGCAGCCGCGATATCGGGCAGGATGATCTCGTTCATGATCTCTTCCTGCCGCTCCCAGGAGAGCGTGCGATCAAAGGCTTGATGCATCGACACCGCCGCCAGGAGCACCCTACCCTCGTAGATGGGCCAGACATATTTGCGCTCGACGAGCGAAAGGGCTGCCGACAGCGCTTCCGGCGTCGGCACGAGGCGTCCACGAATGCGCTCCCGCGCCCAGCTGGACTCGGCGAGGGGTTGGATCTGGCGCGCCAGCAATTCCTCGCGCCGCGCCGCGGAGATTGTTTTGATACGCGGGTAGAGCCAGCCATTCAGGACGTCCCGGTCGGCCGCCCAATCGGCCTGGTCGGCGGCCCGGGCGGCGGGGCGCTGGACATGGTCGCGCTCCGCCCACAAATCCTCGGCCGAAAGCCGGTCCGCCCATAGACGGATGATGTCAGGCAGCCGCTTGCGCCGTTCCGCCCGAAAGGCGCCGACGAACCGCCCGGTGACCAGGGGCAGCGCGGCGGAGGCGGGGATGCGCGGCCAGCGGTCGCCCATGACCGACATCATGTTGTAGGCGAGTTGCACATCGTCGGGGTCGGCCAGCGCGTCGATCGCCGCGACCAGGGCCTCGGCTGCCCGCATCCGATCCGCCTCCGTGGAATACGCCCGCGCGACGCCGGCGGCGTGCAGGCCCAGGCCCAGCGCCAGCCGTCGCGCGACGACAGGCATCACTCCGCCGCCACGGCCATCGCGGCCTTGTGTTGAATATAAAGATGCATCTGCTCCGCCGCATCTCGCCCGTCGCGAATGCCCCAGACCACCAGCGAGGCGCCACGCACAATGTCGCCGCCGGCAAAGACGCCCTCCATCGCCGTCATCATCGTCTTGTGGTCCACCTTCAGCGTGCCCCAGCGCGAGACAGCCAGCGCCTCCTCGCCAAAGGCGCGGGGCAGGTCCTCGGGGTCAAAGCCCAGCGCCTTGATGGCGAGATCCGCCTTCTGGATAAAGCTGGAACCGGCGATGGGCTCCACCTGCTGCCGCCCGGTGGCATCGGGCAGGCCCAAATGCATGCGCGTGGCGCGAACCCCGGCCACCTTGCCCGCCCCTTCAAAACTCTCAGGCGCGCTGAGCCAGACGAAGCGCACGCCCTCCTCCTCGGCATTGTTCACCTCGCGCATGGAGCCGGGCATATTCGCCCGGTCACGCCGATAGAGGCAGGCCACCGAGGCAGCACCCTGGCGCACTGCGGTGCGCACGCAATCCATCGCGGTATCGCCACCACCAATCACCACGACATGCTTGTCGCGCGCATTGAGGCTGCCATCCTCAAAGGCCGGCACCCTATCGCCCAGATTGTCGCGGTTAGACGCGGTCAGGTAATCAAGCGCGGCCACAACGCCGGGCAACTCCGAGCCGGGGATGGCGATATCACGCGCCTTATAAACCCCGGTTGCGATGAACACGGCATCATGCTTCTCGCGCAGCTGCGCGAGCGTGATGTCCCGGCCGATCTCCATATTGAGATGGAACTGGATGCCGCCGGCCTCATATTGCTTCCAGCGGCGAAGGACGACCTCCTTCTCCAGCTTGAAATTGGGGATGCCATAGATCATCAGCCCGCCCACGCGGTCATAGCGATCATAGACATGCACCTGATAGCCGCGCACCCGCAGCCGCTCGGCCGCGGCAAGCCCGGCGGGGCCGGCGCCGATAATGGCCACGCTCTGCGCCAACTCCACCCGCGGCGTGGGCGGCTTCACCCAGCCATTCTCAAAGGCGGTCTCGACGATATGCTTCTCCACCGAGCCGATGGTGACGCTGTCAAACCCCTTCTCGATAACGCAATTGCCCTCGCATAGCCGGTCCTGCGGGCAAACCCGGCCGCAGATTTCGGGAAAGGTGTTGGTGGCGGAGGCGACTTCATAAGCCTCCTCCATCCGACCTTCGGCGGTGAGCTTCAGCCAATCGGGGATATTATTGTTGAGTGGGCAATGCACCTGGCAGAAGGGCACGCCGCATTGGCTGCAGCGGCTGGCCTGTTCGGCGGCGCGGGCGGGCTCGAAACGGGAATAGATCTCGTTGAAATCGGTCCGCCGGGCGGCGGCCTCGCGCTTATCCGGCGTTTGTTGCGCGAGACGAACAAACTGCAGCATTTTTTCGGCCATGGCGTGCATTCCCAAGGGGGCGTTGTGAGGCGCCCTTAACAGGAAGTTTTGCAGACGAAAAGAGCTATTTCACCATATAAGACATGTTAACTGTCCTAATTGATCCCCCGCCCCGCCCTAAAATTCCAGCCACCCTCGGTCACAGGCATTATAAGTCCGATTCGGGACTATTCCCTCCGCCCACCCCCCGCCTTGAAGCGCGTCAGATAGGCCGGCACCACCGCCTCAATAGGCCGGGCGGTAATCCCCAGCGCCGACAAGCCCAGAGCCCCCGCCGCCACCACATTGTCCTTTTGCAAAAGCAACAATTGATCCTGGGTGAAGGGCTTGCCAGGAAGCCGCTCAGCCAGCGCCGCCTGCAGCCGCGCCAGGCCCATCGGCACCTCGAATAATGGGCGCTTGCGGCCGGTGACCTCCAGGATATAGCGCAAAATATCCCGAAAAATCAGCGCCTGCGGGCCACCGAGTTCAAAAACCTGGCCCGCCACGTCATCACGTGTGGCAGCGGCCAGCACCGCCTCGGCCACATCGCCCACCCAGACCGGCTGAAACCGCGTATCGCCGCACAGCACCGGCATCACCGGCAGCAGCCGCGCCATCCCGGCGAACATATTGAAGAATTTGTCCTCGGCGCCAAAAATAATGCTCGGCCGCAGCACCGTCGCATGGGGGAAGGCGGCGAAGACCGCAGCCTCACCCTCGCCCTTGCTCCGGGCATAGAGGCTGGCGCTGCCAGGGTCGGCGCCAATGGCGGAGACATGCACCAGCCGCTCAGCCCCCGCCGCATGCGCCAGCCGCGCCACCCGCCCTGCCCCCTCGGCCTGGATGGCGTGGAAGCCACCGGGGCGCTTCTCGGCGAGAATACCCACCAGATTGATCACCAGCGAGGCGCCCTCCACCGCACGGGCGGCGGCCACCTCATCCGTCACATCGGCGCGCAGCGCCACAATCTGGCCCACCCGGCCGGAGGTCTGCACCACCCGCGCCCCCGCCGGGTCATGCGTGGCGATGCGGATCTGCCAATCCTGCCGCGCCAGGCGTTGCACCACATAGCGGCCGATAAAACCGGCACCGCCGAAGACAGTTGCGATTTTTTGCACGCGAAAACCCCCGGAACATTCAGCCCCGCCTGCATATGGCCATACCGCATCGCAGCCAAGTCCAAGTTCTGCCGGCAGGTGGGTTGACGCCATGCCACCATACCCCTAATCAGCACACCTACCCACCGTGCCCAGGTGGCGGAATTGGTAGACGCACTGGCTTCAGGTGCCAGCGATCGCAAGGTTGTGAAGGTTCGAGTCCTTTCCTGGGCATTTTTCCCGCCCGCTTGCCATTCCACCCTGCGCCGCCTAGCAGGCCTGCATGAGCACCATCTTCCAAAACGGCGTTACCATCCATCTCCATCGTCATGACCTGCCCGCCGGCCTCGCGCTGGGCCCCGTCATCGCTGTCGATACCGAAACCATGGGGCTGGACCCGCGGCGGGACAGGCTTTGCCTGGTGCAACTCTCCGATGGCTCGGGCGTGGCCCATCTGGTGCAGTTCATCCCCACCAGCCTGGGCGGGCGCGGCTTTGATGCCCCCAACCTCGCCGCCCTGCTCACCGACGCCACGACCGTCAAATTATTCCACTTCGCCCGGTTTGACGTGGCGGCGCTGCACAATGCGCTGGGCATCGATGTGGCACCGGTCAAATGCACCAAAATCGCCGCCAAGCTGGTGCGCACCTTCACCGACCGCCATGGCCTGAAGGATCTCTGCAAGGAACTCCTCGGCGTGGAGATCAGCAAGCAGCAGCAAACCTCAGACTGGGGCGCGGCCGAACTCAGCCCCGAGCAACAGGCCTATGCCGCCTCGGATGTGCTGCATCTGCATGCGCTCTGGGCCCGGCTGGAGGCGCTTCTCAAGCGCGAAGGGCGCCTGGAACTGGCCGAGGCCTGCTTCCGCTTCCTCCCCGCCCGCGGCCGGCTGGACCTGATGGGCTATGACGAGCCTGATATTTTTCATCACTAGAGCCGTTGTAACGAAAACAAAAATATTGCAGCAGCTACAGCAGACTACTGGATAAAAATGATGAAAAACAAGAAGATCGAAAGGTTTTTCTCTTTAGCGCTCTCCCACCAGCGCCGAAATAGATTTATAATATTTTCTTAGAACTGTAATATTATTAAATCTTACTCTATTCACCAATTTGCAATACTGAAATTTTAACGTTTCTATATATTTCCAACCAAAAAAACAATTTCACCCGCAAAAATTACCCTATAAAACCAAAAAATTAAACGAAGGTGGAGGAAACTCAGTTTCCTCCTGGGGTGCTCGAGGGGCAAAGCCCCTCGATCTTATCTCCCCTCACGCTTCGTTTTTAGCAGGCTGCCAGCCTTTGTTTTACCGCATTTCCCGATTCACCCGGCAAAATGGCAAGGCTTTATACCAAGCGGGTATCAGCCCCGCCGCGCCATTGCCGCATCCAGCGTGTTTTCCAGCAGGCAGGCGATGGTCATCGGCCCCACGCCGCCGGGCACGGGGGTGATAGCCCCGGCCACCGCAGCCACCTCGTTAAACGCCACATCGCCCACCAGCCGGCCATCGGCCAGGCGGTTGATGCCCACATCAATGACGGTGGCGCCAGGCTTTACCCAATCGGCGCGCACCATCTCCGCCCGCCCAACGGCGGCCACCACGATATCGGCGCGGGCGCATTCAGCGGCCAAATCCCGGGTGCGGGAATGGGCGATGGTGACGGTGCAATCCGCCCCCAGCAGCAATTGCGCCATTGGCCGGCCGACAATCTGGCTGCGGCCGAGCACCACCGCACGCGCACCGCGCAACTCAGTGCCAGCCAGCAAATGCATCACGCCGCGCGGCGTGCAGGGCACAAGCCCCGGCTGGCCCGAGGCCAGCCTGCCGGCATTGATGGGATGGAAGCCATCCACATCCTTCTCCGGCGCCACGGCATTGATTGCGGCCTGGGCGTCGATATGGCCGGGCAGCGGCAATTGCACCAGAATGCCATCCACCGCGTCATCAGCGTTCAGGGCGGCAATCTGCGCCAGGAGCTGCGCCTGGGTCGTGGCTTCGGGCAGGTGGATGGTGCGGGAGGCAAAGCCCGCCTCCTTCGCCGCGCGGTCCTTGTTGCGGACATAAACGCCGCTCGCCGGGTCCTCACCCACCCGCACGACCACCAGGCCCGGCGCATAGCCCGCCGCCGCCACCCTTGCCGCAAGCCCCGCGCGCAACTGCGCGGCAACAGCCTTGCCGTCAATGATGCGCGCCGCCATCAGAAGTAAACACCGCCCAAAATCATATAGTTCTGGATCGCTGCGACCAGCAGCATGCAGGCCTGCACCAGCAGCAGCACCACCATGGGCGAGATATCGATGCCACCGAAATTGGGCAGGCGCTCGCGCACCGGACGCATCGCCGGCTCGGTCACCCGGGCAAAGAAATCCGCCAGGGTCCAGACCATACGGTTGCGGGTATCGAGCACATTGAAGCCGATCAGCATCGACATGATGGCGGCGATGATCACCGCCCAAAAAAACAATTGCAGCCCGGCCTGCACCAGGAAGAAAAGAGCATCGAGGATCATGTGATGAGCGGTGTCCGTGGCTGTGAGGGCGGCAAAGAGAAACTAGGGTTGCATGGCCAGAACGACAAGCGGCGCCTTGGCTTGACTTGCACGCCGGGCGAGGGCAAACAGCGCCACCTCGGGCGACTATCCCGGGTGGTGCGAGGCGGGGCTGTAGCTCAGTTGGTAGAGCGCGTCGTTCGCAATGACGAGGTCAGGGGTTCGATTCCCCTCAGCTCCACCATTTCATCCATGTTAGATCTTTGAAGTAGATACATTGTCTGGCTGGCCGCAGGGTTTCGACCCAACTTCCATCCCAACGGCTGCACATTGCTGCTAGCTGCCGAATATAAAATTCCGACTGCTGAACCGCGTGTCTCCGGCGATGCGGGCGTGGTGAGGCCCCTTTGGCTGCGAGTGCAAAAAGGTGCTGACCATCGCCTTGTCAACCTCGCGATGGGCAAGAGCTGGCAACTGTTCCTGGGATTCCCGCGCGAAAGGCTGCTCTATCTTCAGGATGGCGACCCGATCCATCGTGCGACCATCCACGCCACTTGGAACATCAAACCGACGTGGCGATCCCCTCCTTGATCCGAGCGATCCAGCAGCAACAGGCGTTGATCGCCGCTCTGACTGCCCGCTTGGCAACCCTCGAAGCTGCAACAAGCGCGGGAAGCCGCAACTCCTTGTCCTGCGATTGAGCCGGTGCTGGGGGGGGGCGACTGCGGCCGAAGCAGATGGTGCGGCGCGCATGCTGATGGCTCTTCAGCAGAGTGAGTGCCGGTGGCTCGCCCTGATGATCGAGGCGATCAAGGGCCTGAGCCCGGGGGTGGATGTCTTGGAGCCGGGGTGGGCAACGGCTTGACGCCAGCCATCACCTTTACCTCGGCGCCCGCACCGCGCGAATTGTGGCGGACGGCAATTCAGCGAATGCGGCGCGATATTGCCGCGCGAAAAGCCCGAAATGGCTAAAGCCGCTATCAAGTGCCGCGCTTGTGACGGAATGGCTGCCATCGATCTCGAGCAGCAGCATGCGGGCATGGGCCAGGCGGCGGGCGGTGATGTATTGCGTGATGGTCCGGCCCTCGATCACGCGGAAGAGGTCCTGCAACAGACGGATGCTGCATCCTGCCGCATCGGCGATAGTGGCGATGCGGATCTCCTCAGCAAAATAGACCTCGATAAAATCGATTGCACGCCCAAAATAGCGCCACGCACCCGGCGTTGGGCCATGACTCATTCCGCCGGCCAGAGCCTGGGCCAGCGATAGAAGCAGGGTATCGCCGGCCTCTCGCCGATAACGCGCCTCATTCAGAAGCATGTGTTCCGTCGTACGAAGTAATTCATGAAAATTTACAATGTTCCGCTGATAGGCGGAGAAATCATATCGTTCGGGGTCTGTCTCGATGGCACGGATCGCTCTTGCGGGATTCTCTGGCAGGAATGCGCCGATGGCACCGGCCAGCGTCTCATCACTGCAGGACAGGGAGATGCCCTGGTAGCCTGGGCTGACCCGCAGCAAGGCGTGGTCATAGATATGCGGCACGACTGCACCGATAGTGGTGTGTTGGGTTCGGTTGCGGCGGGTGATTGCCGTATTGCCGCGCAACGGTGTGGCGAAGAAGGCTCTGCCAGCCGTTGCGCTGAAGCTGTATCCCTCCGATTCCTGTGTCACAATTCTAACTTCGCCACAGTTGATGAGGGTCAAGCTTGCCCTCCAACCATTCTCGGCGGCGAAGGGGGAAAAGCCGCGCAAATGCGGCCGGAAGCTTAGCGCGACGTTGAAAAAATGCTCAGGATCAGTCGTATCGACGACCTTGAAGCTCGCAAGCGTTTCGGTGGTTGCTGACATGCCGCCTCATTCCTTACTGACGCGGTATGAAGTTTTTTTATCGAATTTTCAATGTTTTAGTGTGGGAACAGGGCATATGTTGCTGAAGCAACTGAAGGGCACAATCCAGCAGCAGCAGGAATTGATCGCCGCTCTGACAGCCCGCTTGGGGGAGATGCGATCGAGGCCGGATCGCATCATGATCATTCCCACGACCGGCTGAAGCCACCCGCCCGCAGCATATTGTTCTTGCCATTTTTTGCCAAAAAAGAGTATTATTCGCGGCCGAGGTCGATGAACGTTCCCCTGCCGGATAGCCTGAAATCCTTCGTGGATGAGCAGGTCAGCGCATGTGGCTACAGCACCAGCAGCGAATATGTGCGTCAGCTGATCCGCAAAGATCAGGATAGCCAGCGGCTGCGCGGTCTGCTTCTGGAAGCCGCCGCCTCGCGCCCGACCGCGCCCGCGGACGCCGCTTATTTCGACAGGCTCCGCCAACGCGCAAGCCAAACGAAACAGGCGTGACGCCCAAGCCGATCATCCCACGCGAACGCGCCCAGCGCGATATCGCGACAGCGATGATTTCAGCGCACCCGGCCTTGCCATCCTGCACCGCGCTATCGCTGCGTTGCGAGGCTCAATGTCCGAGCTCATATCCGGCGTTCCAGTGGCGAGCAGCGCGGCGCGTGATAATGCGGACCAGCATGCAGCGGACCTATTGCAGCTACGCGCCGATGTCCTGGCCCTGCCAGAGGCGACCACTTCGCTCGAGCGCGGCGCCTTGCTTGCTCTGCTGGGCAGCACCGAACGGGCTTTCTTTGTGATCGCGCGCGTCCATATGGAGCGCCAATCGGTCGAACAGCGCTACACGGCCAATATCGACGCCGCCATGGCGTGAGGCTCATGCGCCGTCACCGGCCCTGGGCTGCAATGGCCCGGGTTGCGGGGCGGCGCTGATTGCGCCCCATTGGTGGCCATGAACCACCATATCCAGTCCCGCATCGATGGCTTCTGCCAGCGTTTCGGCCTCCGCCTTCCCATTCTGCTCGCACCCATGGCCGGTGCCTGCCCGCCCAGCCTGAGCATCGCCGTGGCCAATGCCGGCGGCTTGGGTGCCTGCGGTGCGCTGCTGTTGCAGCCCCCCGCCATGCACGCCTGGGCGCAGGAGGTGCGCAGCCAGTCCAATGGCGCCTTTCAGATGAACCTTTGGGTGCCCGACCCTGCGCCGCTGCGTGACCCGGCGGCCGAGGCCGAAATGGCGGCCTTCCTGGGCCAATGGGGCCCCGCCGTGGCACCCGGCGCGGGTGATGCGCCGGCGGTGGATTTCGCCGCCCAATGCGAGGCCCTACTGGCCGCAGCCCCGCCTATCGTCAGCTCGGTGATGGGGCTCTACCCGCCGCAATTCGTCGCCCGCCTGAAAGCTGCGGGCATCGCCTGGTGGGCGAATATCAGCACCCTGGCCGAGGCCCGCGCCGCCGCAGCCGCAGGGGCGGATGCGGTGGTGGCACAAGGGATGGAGGCCGGTGGCCATCGCGGCTGCTTTGTGGCCAGCGAGGCCGAGGCCGCCATGGTGGGTGGCCTCGCACTCATCCCAGCGGTGGCGGATGCGCTGGCCATCCCGGTCATCGCCACCGGCGGCATCGCCGATGGCCGTGGCGTGGCGGCCGCCCTGATGCTGGGTGCCAGCGCGGTGCAGATCGGCACCGGCTTCTTGCGCAGCCCCGAGGCCCGGCTGCCACCAGCCTGGGCTGCGGCCCTCGCACTCACCCCGCCCGAAGGCACGGCCGTGACCCGGGCCTTCAGCGGCCGCGCCGGGCGCGGCATCGCCACGGAATACCTCCGCGCGGCTGCGGCCGCCAATGCCCCACGCCCCGCGCCCTACCCGATACAGCGCGGCCTGACGCAAGCAATGCGCGAGGCCGCGGTCAAGTCTGGCAATCTCTCAGCCATGCAGGCCTGGGCCGGGCAATCGGCCATGTTGGCACGCCCCGAGCCGGCGGGTGAATTGGTGGCGCGGCTCTGGCAGGACGCCCAGGGCTGGCTCGGCTGATCAGCCGCGCATCCGGGTGAACCAGCTTGTGGAGCGGAACGGCCAAAAGCCGTGGGGCTTGGGCGTAAATCCCGCCTCGGTGGCGATGCGCGCCGCGGCTCTCTCAGCCTTGGCCATGGTGAGCCCGGGCTCATTCAGGCCACGATAAAGCCCCGCCGCTTCGCGCATAGCGCGATGGTCGACGCGGCCTTTGCGGTCCGCCTGGGAGCGCAGATAGGTGATCACATCGCGTTTGATGGCCTCAGGGTTGACGCCGCCGGGATCCACCAGGGCGGTGCGCGCCTCCTCCAAGGTCATCCCCTCCTCGGTCAGCGCCTTTTCGAGCAGGGCGAATTCGGCCTCGGCATCCAGCGCGCCGCGGCGGCGGCGCAGCCGGGCGATATCGGCGATGCGCGGCGGCCCGCCCACCCCCTGCGGTGACAGCGCATCGGGCTCGAGGGTGGCCACGCCCCCTGCCCCGATGTCGCCGATCTTGAAACCGGGTGGAATGCAAGACCGGCAGGTCGGCCGCACCACCGAACCATCAAGCGCCATGAGCTTGATCTCGATCAGCAGGTCCGGATGGCGGGCGCGAATGGCATCGGCGGCGGCATTGAGCACCTCGACATGCACGCGCAATTCATCCTCCGGGTCATCGGCCAGGCGGCGCCCTGCCCAGATATCCATCGCGCCGCAATCGCGGTGATTCAGCAGCGTGACATTGCGAATACCATGCAATTGCCGGCTGGCAGCCAGGTTTTCCCATATAGTCGATTGCCAGTGGGGATGCTTGTCATTGACCAGCGCCAGCGCAGCGCCGGCAATGCGCATCTCGCTGTAGCGATCCGTCCGGCCGAGGGCGGCGAAGTGGAAGGTCGTGTCATCGGTCAGCCGCGGGTCAATGCATGATACCAGAAAGGTATCGGCCTTGGCCGGAATGGGGCCGGTCGGCCCCGGGGTATTGGTCGCGCTCAATGTGGAACTTCCTCGACATGCTGCACCCCGGTCAGCCGGTGCATGATTGAGGCGAGGGTGAGCCCCGCCGTGAGCACTGCGACCATCGTGAGCATCACCGCGATCAGCACGGTGCCGCCATCCTGTCGGTCGAGCAGGCCAAATTCGGACATGGCTGCAAAGCCCAGCCCGGATAAAGTGAGAATAAAGAACACACCCGACGGCCGCAGGATGGCGAAAACCGTTTTCCAGACCAGCACATGCAGGCCCAGCACGCCCAGCCCCACAAAGCCCTTGGCCCAGAAGCTGTTCCACGGCCCGATAGTGGGCGCGCCCATCCAATGCCAATACGAGTATCCGCTGGGGTTATACAGCGAGAAGACGAGCAGCATGCTGAACAACAGCCGCGCCACCACCGCCTTCCAATCATAAGGGGCTGCGGTCATCGGCAGGCGGCCAGAGCTTTGGCGATGGCCCCACGGCCATCGGCAATGACCGAGGCCTCGGCCGCATCAATGGCGCCCATGGCCTGCGCCTCGAAGGCGGGGCGGTGCAGGATGGCGTCCACGCGATTAATCGCCCAATCCACCCCCCAGGCGAGGCCCACGCCGCCCAATGTGCCGACCAACATCCCAGACGTGCCCACCAGACCATAGCCGAGATAGCCACCCACGGCGACCACGCTGCCCGCCTCGCTCATGCGCAGCACCAACGCGCCCAGCCGCGCGGCCATCGGGCGGATGGAGCGCAGAAACACGGTTTCCGAACCTGCTGCCTCGGAAAGCCGTTCAGCGGGGTTGAGGCGCAGGGCCAGGGCGAGCCGCTCGCCCAGGGCCGGGTCGCGCGCCTCGTGCGCAAGGGTTGTGGCGAGATAGGCCATGTCGATGTCAAAGCGGCCATCGCCCAGGCTCGGCCGTGTCACCCGCTCCAAAAACGCTGCACGCACCGGCACCGCCATGGCATGGGTTATGGTTTCGGCATTGGGCAAAGCTGCCCGGCCCAGCGCGGCCTCGCCCAATTGCAGCAGGCCCCGCCCGGCAATACTATAGGCGGTAAAGTAACTCTGGGTCCAATCATAGGCCCAGGCGCTGAATTCGGGCACCAGCCCACGGGCCTGGCAAAGCGCAGCGCCACGCTATCCTCCAAGATGCGTTGGCCAAGCGTGGCGAGGTTCGCCGCGGTGGCAGGATCAGCGCAGATCGAGCGGATTGGGCCCGGCGTTTGCACCAGCACAGGCGAGAGGGCGCCCGGCAGCACACCCATCTGCCCCTGGGCCCGCGGATGGGCCATTGCATGCCCCGTAAGGATCATCAAAACCGGCAGCACAAACCGCAAGATGGCGTATCCAGCACGGCCCGGGCGGCCTAGAATGGTGCCCATGCCACTCAACCTGATCGCACCATGTACGGGCTGAACCTGCCCGAGCCGCTGACCGACAGCCTGGCCGCGCTGTTGGTCTTCACCCTCACCTATGCGCAGATTCGCATCGGCCTGCTGCTCTATAGCATGGTCGCGCCGGCCGATGCCGAAGCCGTGCCATTGCTCCATGTCACCGCCATTATCGCCGGCCTGCTGCTGGGATTGCCGCTTTTGGCCGGCCTGCCGCATGCGGCTGATTTCCTGCCAGCGCGGCTTTATGCCGCTGACAGCCCATGGGCGATTGGCGTGATCGAATTTGTCTATCGCTTTACCCTGCCCAACCGGCAGACCCTGCATAATGCATGGCTGATGCTGTCCGGCGCTGATCCGCTGTGGGTTGCGGTGATCGGATATATCGGCCTGGCTCTGGCCGCCTTCGCAGCCCTGCAGGCGGCCATGCTGTGGAAAGGCATGGCCGGCACGCGCGCTGCCCTGGCGGGCCTGCTGCTCGCCGGCTGGACTGCGCTCGTGGTGCACCATCTGGCGCATCTGCTGGCCTGGAGCGCGACACATCTGAATTTCTGGCTCTTCGCGCTGGCTCTGCTGCTGTGGCAAAGAATGCGCTACGCACCCGCGCATCGCCCGCACTGAATTGGTCATAGGTTCAGACCTACGGCCATCATCTGATAAAATGGCGCAGGCGATAGAAATGGCGGCGCCCCGTTGAAGGGAAATGCCATCTTGCCAGACACCATGATGACAACGCCGACAATGAGCGCGATCACCCCGCCCATGGCGTAATGCACCCCGTTCGAAGCACTGCCGACGAACCATTGAAACACCAGCACCGCGACTGAGACCGTCAGCACCAATATCCAGATCAGCGTGCCAAAGGTGCGCGAATGCTGCGACAGCCGAGCGATCCTCGCCTCGGAAACCTGGGCGATCCAGCCAACCACATTCTGCGCCAGGGCCTGCTGCGCGCTGGTCAAAGGCTCTGCATCGAAGAAGGCGCGGGTGAGGCGCTGAAATTCCACATCGGAGCCCGAGCGGCCATCGGAGGCGATCATATGCGGCCAGTCCTTGGTCGCCACTGCGCTGGCATAGTCGCGCAGCGAAGCATACATCTCAGTCCGGCGCGGCGCCTGAGACGCCTCGCCGTAGCTCGGCACCGAAAGGGCAAGGAGGTATAGCCCACCTGCCTCGCGCTGAAGATTGTCACGCGATGTCTGATAAATATCCCATGATCCAACAAGGGTAAGCGCCGCCACCGCGGCATAGACCTCAACCACGAAGCTGTACTTGGCGATCCCGACAGTGGAGTTCGCGCTCAGCTCCTGCGGCGTGAAGGCGCCAAGGATGACCTGGCCGATCACAAAAGCCATGAGCAGCGGCACGCTCAACGCCACCAGCAGCATGACCGGCAGCGGCAGCGAGGCCAGGAATTGAACGAGATCGCCGCTCATGATGCTGATGCTGTGTTCACGCCTCGATCGCGCGATACCACCGCCGCGTGCGCAGCGGGAAACCAGCCTTCTTCGCCTCGATGTCGTTCTCTTCCATCAGGCGTTTGACGCGGGTGCGGGCCTCGGTTTCGGTCACCGTGGTGCCGGCGCGGCCGCGATAGAAATTGGCGGTCTTTTCAAAATCTGCCCGCGCAATGCGGCCGCGCTGGTCCGACAGGGTGCGCAGCAGTTGCAGGGTTGAGCGGTCAAGCTCGGATTGATTGGCAACGCCGGCATCCTCGGTGCTGCGGCGCAACGTCGCCTGCGCCTCGCCGAGGGAGAGGTTGTAGCGGGTGACACCCTCTTCCAGCAGTTTCATCTCCCGATCGCTGTCGAGAAAACGCCTGCCCTGTGTGTGCAGCTTCACCAATTCGGCAAAGCGGGCGGGCTGGGGCGGACCAGGGGGTTGTGTGTCACTGTTGCGCATCATCATGTTCCTGGAGCTGGTGTGGGGCGGAAAATTTGGCATTATCAGCAAACTGAGTTTGTAAATTCATAGCGAATCGGCTGCGCGACGCAGCATGGGTGGCGGTGGCATGTCAAGCTGGTTTCCACCGGCGCGCGGGCCACTGGTCTGCTGCAGGCGATGGTTCAACTGCTCAATGGCCCGCAAAATACGGCTGGCATCCGAGCCCACCGGGGCATCGACGGGTGCTAGGGTGAACTTCACATAGGGCAGCGGCAGCAGGGTTACGGTGATTTTTTCCACCGCATAGCCATCCATGGAGTTCGCCTCGACAATGCCCTCCATGATCATGCGCTGGATCGCCGCCAAGGGGCCGGAATTGCGCCGGGCATGGCGTTCCAACGCACGCTCGAGGTACTCATGGTCGGCCTCGGAGAGTTGCCGCGCCAAGCCAAATTCCATAGTCAGCCCGGGCAATAGGCTGAAGGTGCTCTCTATCGTCTTCAGCTTGAAGCCGGCAATGGCCATCAGACCTTGGAAGTCATCGTTTTGAGCACTGTCGATGGAATAGCGATGGGCGAAGTCGATTGTACTATGGCCCAGGCCCAGGCCCAGGCGATCACGCAGGAAACTAAACCAACCGCCGACCCGATCACCAAAAGCTGAGTTGGGCGGCAGATCCTGCAACGGAACCTGGATAGTGGGCTGCGGCGGCGTTTGGGCCATAGGCCGGGTATAGGGGCTGATACTGGCCAACAGGATGGCGGCGGAGAGAAGAAGGCGCTTGCGCATTGGGGGGGATCCTGTGCGGGGTCAGCGTGAGATCAAGGTGAGGCGTTCGGCGATGCTGCGCTGAGCGGCCCGCCGCGCGGCGGGAAAGGGCACCAAACCGATTGCGCTCAAAGCCCCGCCCGGGCCGCCATTGGCCTCCGAGACTGAATCAATCACGAATTCGCGAACGCCACGCACCACGCCCACGCCCTGAATACTGCGGGCATGCTGACGTTTAGCGTAAAGATAGATAATGCGGGTCAGTTCATACTCGCCGCTGGCAACTGTAGTGGCGCTGGGCAGCACGCCATTAAGGGCGATCGGCACCAGATTGCCGCCGCTTTCCAACAACTGGGCATAGGAAATCGCAGCGATGGTGCCCGGCGGGCTGTCCAGCAACGCGGCCGGCACCTCAGCCACGCTCGTTTCGCGCACCCGGCCATCATGGCGCAGATTGGTGCATTTCGGCACCCGGAGCGAGGCCTGAAAGATCAGGCGTACCGCCTTCACATCGCGGCAGCCGCCTTCCATCACGAAGTCATTAAACAACGCGCGGGTGCCGTTGCTCCGGTCGGGCAGAATGGCGCGGATTGGCGTGTCAGGCAGGTTCGCGCCCACACGAGACCAGGTGTTGAGGGTATTGTCGATGAACTCTTCATCCTGTGCCAAATCGGCGGCCAGGGCGGTGTAAATCTGCCGGGTGGTGAGACCTGTAATACTGTCCCCACGACGCGTGGCGATGACCACGGCCCCTTGGCCGAGTTGCACCTCCACCACATCGCTCACACCATTCGATTGGCACTCGTTCAATTGGGCACGCGATATGCGGCGGGTGCTGACGGCGATGTCGGGCGTATTGGGGCCCACGCCGGCGCAAAACCGCTCCAGCGCCGCGGCCGACCCCATCATCTCCATCCGCGGCGGCTGCACTTCAGCATAGCGGTTGATGAAAGCCTCCACCAAAGTGTCACTCACTCCACGGGCGGAGGCCGTAGAGACGATATGCAGTCTGTTGCGCAGCGTGATGCCCTCCTGCGCACTGGCAGGCATCGCACCCAGGCACACAATGAGCCAGCCCAACAGCGCTGGTCGAAGGCTTTTGAGCATGATGGATGGGTTCCAAGTTTCGCGGGGGATGGTGAGCGTTGGGGCCATGGGGAACTAACCTGGATTGCCGCGGCCAAGGGCGCGGAGAATGGTTTCCTGGACAGCCTGCTCGGCGGCGATGCGGGCACGCGCCTGGGCCCGCCAACCAGCGACAAGCGGCTGCAGGACAGGGTCAAGCGTCTCAAGGTCAGCAAGCGCAGGGGCAAGCCGGCCACGGGCGAGAAGTTGGGCAATATTGGCCACCGTGGCCTCGGCCGGCGGTGGGGGGAGCGGCTCGGCCAAGCCAATCCAGGCCAAGAGGCGGCGCCACATGGCGGAAAACCAATCACCCCAACCCGCATAGTCGGGGCCACGCGCGGTCAATAGCGGCGCCAGCGCGGTGAAGCCTTCCCGCAGGTCCGATGGCGTGGCGAGGCCGCGCCCGGCATGGCTCAGCAGCGTTTCCGCCAAGGCGGGCGGCAGCCCATCAGCCGGCGCCAGGTCACGCATCGCCTGCAATTCACGCTGATAGGGCCTGCCGGCAAGCAGCACGGCTTGCAGGTTCAGGGCGGCAAGAGTGAACCGATCGACCCGCTGGGCCATATCAGCCCCCGCCTCGGGAGCAGGCAGCGCAGCGCTGGCCGGGCCGACCGCAACCGGCGCAGCCACGACGGAATGGGTGACCGGGGGGTCGAGGATCGGCGCAGGCTCAGCCAGGCGAGGCGTGCTGGTGACGAGCTCGAGGGTTGATGTCAGGCGGGCAAGCTGCGCCTCAAGCGCAGCAATGCGCGAACTCAGCCGCACATCTGATGCCGGCGCTTGGGTCTGGGGCTGCGCCTGGGCCGGGGTCTGGGCTTGGGCCTGTTTTGCAATATATGTCAAGGCAGGCAGCCCAAGGACCACCACGACATAAATGCATGAAATAAAATCATATCTTTTTGGCATATATAGGCCCATCAATACCACTCGCCCCGGATCACAGATTTATGTCTTGGATAAAAATTTCTAGCCTTGATGCTCTACTGTATGCCACCGATCGTGCCCGGTTAATATTTCGTCGGACGCATTTGGTGGTGACATTTTAGCTACAAAGCGTTGAAAACGTCAAACATGTTCCATTCATAGTGCATCTATTCGGCATAGCGGGCCTCCCCCAAAACCTTCCATCCCCGGGGTTGAGCGGCACATCCCTCCGGATTGGCCGGATTAATCCGTCGCACGAGACACCTCATCACGCCGCGGCAAGGCGGCCATGGCCGCGTTGACCCGACGCATGAATCCCAGCAGCGGACGATTGTCGCGCAGGCTCAGCATGAAGGCATTTTCGGCAAAGGCATCGCGGAGGTAATGCCCCGTCGGCGCCGGACATCCAGCATAGGTGAAGCGCAAGAACTGCACGAGGCTAAAGGAGCGCACAATGTGAACACCCACCAATTCACGCAGATAGAAGGTGCTCGCAATCTCACGCTCAAGATGATAGCCCAGATTGAGTAGCGAAAACAACATGCCATGCCGCTCTATTTCGATACGATCATGCAGCAAAGTGATATGGCCACCCAGCCCTTCTAGACTGGCAATGGCGCCACCGCCGCCATGGGGCGCGGTGTCATGCCGCAATCGGCCGTCTGATTTATCGGCTATCATCGCGAACGCATTATCACATCTGAGATTTCGCCACGCCACCTGGCCATTTTAACCCCATCTGCAAGGGCAAATGACGATTGCCCGCTCCGCATGCTTGAGCATCCCCGGGATGATCGCCTAGAAGGCAGGGCGGGCCGGGTTAGCACAGCGGTAGTGCAGCGGTTTTGTAAACCGAAGGTCGGGGGTTCGATCCCCTCACCCGGCACCACCCCGCAAGGCAGTGCCACCCAGCGCCCGGCCTGTAGGACCAATGCCATCCACCCCATTGCCCAAATTGACCTCATGGCTGCCGCTTACCACGTCCCACACCATGGCGTTATGCAATAAACGATTGTGAACTATAACACATGCAACGTTTACGGGCCTGGCTTGTGGTGATCCGCAGCGCGATTTGCCAGCCAGCCCGGCGGCCCGCATCGCCATTTTTCATGGCGCTGGGCTGCCATACAAAGGGGCCAGGGGGCTTCAAATCCTGGCCCGCCCGCCGCAAGCTGCCTGCGCAACTTTTGGCGCGCCCTCTTGTCCCCAGCCACCCAACAAACCGCCTCGCCGAAAAACATCCTCATCGGCGTCGGCTGCATGTGTTTCGCAGGGTTGCTCTTCTCGGTGATGGGCGGCGTCGCCAAATTGCTGGGCGAGCATTATTCCTCCGTGCAGGTCTCCTGGGCGCGCGCCTTCATCCATATGGTGTTTCTGACGGCCTTCTTCGTGCCGCGACATGGGCTGATCGTCCTTCGCACCCGAAGGCCCTGGCTGCAGCTCGGCCGGGCGGCGACATTGACCGCCTCCAACCTCTGCTTCTTCTTCGCCATCACCTTCATCCCGCTCGCCCAGGCCTCGGCCATTTCACTGACGGCGCCGCTCATCGTGGCGCTGCTGGCTTGGCCCATGCTGCGGGAGCGCACCACGCCGCTGCGCATCCTCGCCGTGCTGGTGGGCTTCGCCGGCGTGCTGGTGGTGATCCGCCCCGGTGCGGCGGTGTTTCACCCGGCGTCCCTCTTCGTCGTGGTCTCCGCCACGGCCTATGGGGTCTATCAAATCCTCACCCGCATGGTTGCACCTTATGATTCGCCCGCCACCTCGGCGCTGTGGTCGCCACTGACAGGCGCCATCCTGCTCATGGCCGCCCAGCCCTGGGTGTGGGAAAACCCGCATTCTCTGGGCGATGCCATGCTGTTCCTGCTCTGCGGCGTGCTGGGGGCGGTGGGGCATTATTTCGTGGCTCAGGCGCTGCGCTTCGCCCCCGCCAATGTCGTCTCGCCCTTCCAATACCTGCAATTGCTGGCCGCCGTGGCGGTGGGCTTCGTGCTGTTCGGCAATCTGCCCGATGCGCTGACCTGGGTGGGTGCTGCCATCATCGTCGGTGCTGGGCTGCTGCTCACCTGGAGCCAGACCCGCGGGCGATGAAACGGCTGACCGCCCTGCCGCGTTGATCCTCCACCACCACGGGCCGCCATCACGCCAGCCCGGGTCTTCGGAGAGATGACATGGACAAGGATCGCCTCGCGGGCATGGCCAATCAGGCCAAGGGTAGCATCAAGCAGGCCACCGGAAAAATTCTGGGCGATACGAAACTCCAGGCCGAGGGCGCGGCCGATAAGGCGCATGGCAAGCTGCAAAACGCCGTGGGCGGCGCCAAGGACGCGCTGCGCGACGCTGCCGACAAGGCCTGATCGCGGCCATGCCGGGCACCTTCTGACGGCCGGGGCGGAGGTCGCTATTCGAGGATTTCCTCAACCTCACCAATGCTGCCGAAGAGATAATGCGGCCGCGGGCTGGAGGGCTCCCAATGGGGGTCCTCAAAGCCCAGCATCTTGCCCGGGTTGAGCAACCCACGCGGGTCCGCCTCGCGCTTGAAGGCGGCCTGGCGGGCATCGACGCGCTTCATGCCACCCTCCTCCAGGGTGAAGACATGCGGATTAAAGATCGGCGCGCCGGCATCATTATGAATCTGCATGATCTCTTCCAGCCGCTCCTCGGTGGTGAAGCGCACCAATTGCAGGCCAAAACAGGTCACCGCACCGCCGTAACGGACAAATTCCAAATGCATCGGCACCTCATCGCCGAAGCGCGCCTCCATCGCCGCCAGCGTCTCGAAGTGATGCGGCGGCGGAAACAGCGTCTGCAGATAGGTGAAGGAACGATCCGTCTTCAGCGCCTGCAAAGTCGTGTGGTTCCAACTATGCTCATAAAGCGGCACCGCTGCCTTTTCCGTCTCGCAGCGATAGAGTTCCTGCCCGCCCATGCGCGCCAGCATGGGCGCGACAATCTCGATATACTCCTCAGCCAGCATGGCCAGCACCACCGATTGCCCCTCGGGGATCAGGCCCTCAAACGCCTTGAAATGCCGCTGCGGGATTGGGGCTGCCACCACGCAGGCCAGCTTCTTCACCACGCCATCACTGGCCACCAGCGCCTCGGCGAAGCGCGCGGCGTCGAGCATGCTGGGGAAGGAGTAGATCAAATCCACCCAATCAAAGGCAGGTGCGAGCGGCATTTCCAGCGCGGTGATCACGCCATTGGTGCCATAGGCGTGATTGACCCGCGCGATATCATCCCCGCGCAATTCCAAAATGCGCGGCTCCGCCTCCATGGTGACCACGCGCAGCGCCAGCACATTGCCCGCCTCACGCAGCATGCCATAGGTGCAGCTGCCAATGCCCGAAGAACCGCCGGCAATGAAGCCGCCAATGGTGGCCGTGCGCTTGGTGGAAGGGTGGAAGCGCAGCTCGCCACCCACTTTTTCCCGCGTGTGGCGGTCAATATCGATCAACTTCGCACCGGCCTGAATCCGCGCAAGGCCCGGCTTGCACCACAGCACCTGGTCAAGGCGGGAGAGGTCCAGCACCACACCGCCCTTGAGCGGCATGGCCTGGCCGTAATTGCCGGTGCCAGCCCCGCGCGGCGTCACCGCAATGCACCGGGCGAAGCATTCGCGCATGATCGCGACCACCTCGGCCTCGTCGCGCGGCATGGCCACCGCCTCGGCCGTCGCGCCATTCAACTGGCGCTTCAAGACGGGCGAATACCAGAAGAAATCCCGGCTCTTCTGCCGCACCAAGGCGGGGTCGGTGATGAAATCCACGCCCGGCAGGGCGGCGATGAGGTCTGCGATCATGCGGTGAAACTGAGCATTTTTCCCGGGTTGAAAAGCCCCAAGGGGTCAACCCGGCGCTTGAAGCCCAGTTGGTCACCCGGCACGCGGCGATAGCCTGAGCCCTCCTCGATGGTGAAGACATGGGGATTGGCAATGCCCGCCCCCGCCGCTTCAAAGCCGGCCATAATCTCGGCCAGCCTCTCCTCAGTGGTGAAGCGGATCACCGGCAAGGCTGTCATGGTGATGCGCCCGCCAAAGCGCACGCACTCCGTGTGCATCCACACCTCATCGGGGAATGTCGCCCGCACCGCCTCCACGCTCTCCAATGTGCCCTCGAAGGGGAAGCGGCATTGCAGATAGGTGACGCCGCGATCCTTCTTGAGCACCTGCAAGGTCGTGTGGTTCCAGCAATATTCGTAGAAGGGCGTGGCGGCGGGGTCGCGCTCCGCAGCCACGCTATCCTGCTCGGCCACGATGCTGCCGCCATGCTCGGCCGCCATTTCCCGCAAGGCCAGCATGCCGGCCGCGGTCACCATCACCAGGACCAGGGCATGACCCTGCGGCACCGTATCGGCAATGCCGCGGAAGAAGGGCGGCAGGCGGCTGTCAAACACCGCACACATTTTCTTCGCAATGCCATCGGCAAAGGCGAAACCCAGGGCAAACCGCGCCGCCGCAGGGAATTCGGCAAAACTGATCGCCACATCCCGCCAGGCCTGCGCCGGCGCCAGGGGGATGCGCACGCGGGTGATGATGCCCGTGGTGCCATAGGTGCGATTGACCGGATTGGCCGCATCACCCTCGATATCGAGAATACGCGGCGGGTCCTCCAGCGTGGCCAGGCGCACACCCAGCAGATTGCCCCGCTCGCGCATCGTGCCATGGCTCATGCCACCCACACCGGCACCGCCGCCAGCCACGAAGCCGCCAATGGTGGCGGTGCGCTTGGTGCTGGGCCAGATACGCAGCTCCCAGCCGCGCTCGCGCGCCCAGAGATCGAGGTCGATCATCTTCGCCCCGGCCTCGGCCTCCAGCACGCCATCGCTCAGCGAGATCGGCGCCGCCATGGCGGTGAGGTCGAGCACCAACCCACCCTCCAACGGCACGCATTGGCCGTAATTACCGGTGGCGCCACCACGGGCGGTGACGGGCATGCGCGCCGCGCGGCATTCGCGCAGGATGTGCAGCACCTCATCCTCATTGCGCGGCCGCGCCCAGAGATCAGCGCTCTTGCCATCCAATTGGCGTTTGAGAACCGGCGAGTACCAATAGAAATCCCGCGATTTTTGGCGGAGCAGCGCCCGGTCGCGGGAATGTTCTATGCCTTCAAGCTCCATGCTGGTCACGCTGGTTGATCAACCAGGCCTCACGGTCAAAACGGGCCATATCGCCGATCAAAGAAGCCACCTTGGCGCCGGCAAAGGCGAGGAACTTCTCGCCATCCTCGGCCGTTGCGCGGGCCGCATTGCCCACCGCACCGGCGGGGTGCAAATCCTGCGCCTGCCAGCCAAAGCCCATGGTGCCCTCCGGCGTGAGGGTGGAAAACTGGTTCTCCAGGCCGATCCAGCGGTTGCGGAAATCCCGCGCCAGCTCCGGCTTGCAGTTCGCCGGGTCCAGCCGGAGCATCACCGAGGTTTCCACATAGCCGGCATGGATGCCGTAGCGGCCCTCCTGGGTGTCCACCAGGCCCTCAGGCCTGCCCAGGCGGCTCCATTGCGCGTTGACGCAGAACATATTCTCCCGAATGCGCAGCCGACGGCAGACAATGTCGATGATCTGCGGCTGCCCGCCATGGCTGTTCAGGAAGAGCATTTTCTTCACCCCCGCCCGCGCCACGCTCTCGCCGATCTCGGTCCATAGCGCGATGAGCGTTTCCGGCGTGGAGGTGATGGTGCCAGGGAAGCGCAGATGCTCGACCGAGCACCCCACCTTCTGGATCGGCAGCACCAGCGCCGGCACCTCGGGGTCGAGCAGGCTGAGCGCGCGGTTCAACACGCCCTCATTGATCGTGGCATCGACCGAGACGGGCAAATGCGGCCCATGCTGCTCCATCGCCCCGGTCTGCAGAATGGCAACAGTATCCTTCGGCAGGGTTTCGAATTCGGGCCAGGTGAGGTCCTGCCAATAGCGGCTGCGCAGTGCCATTCAGGTGAGCCTCAGATCAGCAGCGGCGGGAAGATAACGCGGATCATAAATCTCACTCCAGGGCACCTGGCGCTGGATGGCGAAGGCCTCGCGCACCGCATCAATGCCGCGCTGCACCCGGGCGGTATCCACCTGGCCAAAGCCGTGCTGGCGGACATGGGCGGTGAAGGTCAGCTCCTCGAGCGCCATGCGCAGCCGGGCGGTTTCCAGCGGAATATCGGTCAGCGGTTCGCGCCGGCGCAGCACATCAATGGCCATGGCAGGGTCGGCCAGGCTGTCATACTGGGCGCGAATCAAAGCGCGGATGATGCCCGTGGTGGCGGCGGGGTTGGCCTGGGCCCAGCGGCGGCTGGTCAACAAGGCGGTGGCGTAGAAATCAGCCCCGAACTCATTGAACTTCATCGTCACGATATCCTCGTCGCGGATGCCCAGGCCGCGCAGCGAGAAAATACCGGAGGTGATGAAGCCGGTGATGGCATTGGCTCGGCCCTGCGCCGGCATAGGCTCGCGCAGGGGCGGCGCCACGGAAATCCAGTTCACCCGGCTGCCATCAAAACCAGCCGCACGCGCAAAAGCGGGGAAGAGCTGCCGCCCGGCATCGGAATCCGGCGCGGCGATGGACTTGCCCACCAGATCCGCCGGGCGGGCGATATTCTCGCGCTTGAGGGTCATCACGGCGAGCGCCGTCGCGTCATAGAGCAGGAAGGGGGTGAAGAGATCCACATCCGGCCGCTCCAACTTCATCCGGATCATCGGGTTCACATCGGCCACACCCACATCAAAGGCGCCGCCAGCAATCTTCACCGGCACATCGCCAGAGCCAAAACCGCGCTCCATGGTGACATTCAGCCCCTCCCGCCGAAAATGCCCGCGCTCGAGCGCCACCAGAAAGGCGGCCTGAGGCCCCTGAAAGGCCCAATCCGCCGAAAAGCGAACATTGGTAAGGGTTTGGCTATGCACGGCCGGCGCAGCCAAAGGTACGAGGGACAAGGCAAGGGCAGTACGGCGGTTCATGGGGCGCTCCTGAGGGCGTGACACGATGTTGAACGCAGCTTCCAGCCCGCCCAGCACGCCGTCATAAGCCAAAACCACAGGCCGGTGACAGGGCACGTGTGCGAAATTTCGCATGGCCCATGCCAAGCCACGGCTCGTAATTGAACACCCCTTCCAGCCACGGCCGCGGGTGGTTTTTGGGGGAATGAATTCCCCCAAGCCCCCTTCTTTTATTTTTGATAAATTAGCGCCACCGCAAAGACAGCACCCAAAAATAAAAATAAAAGAATGGGGGTTTGGGGGAAATTCATTTCCCCCATGCTAAATTTAGCGTCAACCCGCCACAATCAACGCATGCTTTTTCTTACCAAAGCTCAGCTTGGCTGGCGCTGCCACCATCGTCTGGGGGTCATTCGCCACCACATCATCCACCCGCACGCCCCCGCCGGCGACGTGGCGGCGCGCCTCGGCGTTGGAGGTGGCGAAGCCGGCCTGCACCAATAGCGCGGTCAGGCTCGTCGCTGCCGGTATCGTCACGCGCGGCAGGTCTTCTCCTGCTTCGCCTTCCTCGAAGGTTTTGCGTGCCGTCTCTGCTGCTGCCTCGGCTGCGGGGCGGCCATGGAGCAGGGTTGTGGCCTCGGTGGCCAGCACCTTCTTGGCCTCGTTGATCTCAGCGCCGGAGAGCGCCTCGAGCCGGGCGATTTCCTCGAGCGGCATCTCGGTGAAGAGTTTCATGAAGCGGCCGACATCGCCATCTTCGGTGTTGCGCCAGAATTGCCAGTAATCGAAGGGCGAGAGTTTTTCCGCGCTGAGCCAGATCGCCCCGCTCGCCGTCTTGCCCATCTTGGCGCCGGAGGAGGAGGTGATGAGCGGCGTGGTCAGCACATGCGCCTCGCCCCCTGTCACGCGGCGGATAAGGTCCGCCCCCAGCACGATATTGCCCCATTGGTCAGAGCCGCCCATTTGCAGCGCCACGCCATGCTGCCGGAACAACTCCAGAAAATCGTAGGATTGCAGCAGCATATAGTTGAATTCGAGGAAGGAGAGGTTTTGTTCCCGGTCCAGCCGCAGTTTTACGCTATCCATCGACAGCATCCGATTGACCGAGAAATGCCGCCCCACATCGCGCAGGAAGGGAATATAGGCCAGTTGGTCCAGCCAGGCCGCATTGTCCAGCATCACGGCATCTGTCGGCCCCGTGCCAAAGCGCAGGAAATGATCGAAGACCTGGCGGATGCCGGCCTTATTGGCCTCAATCCGTGCGTCATCGAGCAGCGGCCGCGCCTCGTCGCGGAAGGAGGGGTCGCCCACCTTGGTCGTGCCCCCGCCCATCAGCACCACGGGCTTATGGCCGCATTGCTGCAGCAGGCGCAGGATCATGATCTGCACCAGGCTGCCAACATGCAGGCTATCGGCCGTGCAGTCGAAACCGATATAGCCGGGCAGGACACCACTTTTCAGCCGGGCGGAAAACGCCTCGAGATCGGTGGTCTGGTGAATGAAGCCGCGGGCACGGGCGAGGGCGAGAAAATCCTTCACAGCGCCGCCACCGGGTCGCGCCGGCCCAGGCGGGCCAGCAGATGATCCACCTCGGCCCGCGCCGGCGGGCTGAGCCGGGGTGCTGGCGCGCGGGCCGTCTCATGGGCGATGATGCCACGGCGCATCAGCACATATTTGCGCACTGCGAGGCCGAGGCCGGGCTGATTATCGGTGCGGATCAGCGGCAGATGCGCCTCAAAGCGATCCCACATCTCTTCCGTCGGGCCATTTTTGCACAGCGCCACCAGAAGTTCGGGAAAGGCATAGCCGGTCATCACGCCATCGGTCCCGCGCGAGAGTTCTTCCGGCAGGAAGAGCCCGGAAAACCCGCCGAGAATGGAAAGGCGCTTCATCTCGCCCGCCGCCTCCAGCGCGCGGATGGCGGAGATCTTGTCCAGCCCCGGCCAATCCTCGGCCTTGAGCATAACGAGGCGCGGGTCGGCGGCGATGCGCGCCACCATCTTGGGCGTGATGGCCACGCCATTGGCCTGGGGGAAGTCCTGCAGGCACCAAGGTGCGGGGCCGACGGTTTCGCTGGCCTGCTGGAAATAGGCGATGACGGCATCATCCCCCTTCAGCCCGGGGGTGGGGGCAATCATCACGCCGGCCGCGCCGGCCGCCATCACCTCATGGCTCAGCGCCCGCATGGCGGCGAAGCCGGGCGAGGAGACGCCCACCACCACCGGCACCTGGCCGGCATTGGCGCTCAGCACGGCCTTGACGAAGGCGGTGCTCTCGGCGGCGTCGAGTTTCGGCGCCTCACCCATGATGCCCAGGATGGTCAGGCCCGTGGCACCCATCTTCAGATAGGCCTCGGTCATGCGCGCGGCGCTGGCTAGGTCCAGCCCACCATCCGGCAGGAAGGGGGTGGGGGCGATGACGAAAGTGCCTGAGGCGGTGCTGTCGAGGGTCATATTCGCCCCGTGCCGCAACACCCGCCCCCGGTCAACCGGGTGGGATATGCCGGGCCAACCAGCCCACCAGCCAATCGGCGATCTGATGCGAATTATCGTCCTGCATCAGCATATGCGAATTGCCGGCAATGCCCATTTCCGGCAGCACCGCCACCTCCACCTTGCCACCCGCCGCATTGGCCGCGCGGGCAAAGGCGAGGCAGCCGGCCAGGCGCGGCGCCCAGCGGCTGGAAAGCGCCACGTAATCGCCCCAGAGCACCAGAATGGGCAGGCCGGCATAGGGCGCCATGTCGTCGGTGGCGGCCGGGCAGGCGCCGGGTTCGATGGAGACGATCCCCGCGATGCCCTCCCGCGAGGCCACCGCCGCCTGGAAGGGATATATGCCCGATTGCGAATGGCTCATCAGCACCACCCGGCCCAGGCGGCGGGCGATGAGGTTCAGCGCCGTCACGCTCGGATTGGGCGTGCCCACGGAAAAATTCCAATCCGGCACCATCTGCTTCCAGAACTCGCCCTGAGCGGCGAGGGGGAAGCGCATGCCCGGATAGCTCTCGCCGAAGCGCGCGCCGAAGCGGAAAATTCCCCAGGCATCCTCCCGCCCGGCAGCGAAGACGGTGGGCAGGCTGGCGGGCGGTGCCTGGCCGGCGCGCACCGGGTTGATCTGGGTGGGGTGGCTGGCCGAGCGCCCGCGCCAGGCCTGGTCCATCACATGCACAGAGTGGCCGCGGCGGAGGAAATATTCATCCCAGCCCATGCGGCCATCGGGGGTGGTTTCCCAGGTCATGCCGGTCAGGCAGCAGCCATGGACCAGCAGCAAAGGCACCCGCGCCGGGGCCACAGGCTCCTGAAAGCGCACATAAACCTGGTCAACCGAGATGGTGCCCGTGGCGCCATAGGCTGGCAGGTTGGAGAGGCTGTCGGAACGGATATCCCGCCCGCCGACGAAATAGCTGCCCTGCCGCGCGACGCTGAGCGGCCCCTCCATCTGGGCCCAAGCCGGCAGCGCGGCCAGCATCATGGCCGCCAATATCCTGAACATTGTGTCTCCATCCTCTTTCGATTTTGCCCATCATCGGCATGCTGGAGGCCTTACAGCAAGCGGAGGCCCTGATGGCCGATCTTCCCGGCGGCATGCCGCCCCTCTCCCGCAGCACCCTGGGCTATGGCGAGAACCCGCCGGATATGGCCTGGCCGGGCGGTGCCAAGTTGGCGCTCAGCTTTGTCGTCAATGTCGAGGAAGGGGCGGAGATGAACCGCAATTCCGGCGATGAGCGCAATGAAAGCCGCTTCGAGGCGAATGAGGAGGTGGTGGGCCACCCCGACCCCTGCATGGAGACGCATTTCGACTATGGCGCCAAGGTTGGGCTCTGGCGGATTTTGGATGTCTTCGACCGTCATAACGCCAAGGCCACCTTCTCATCCTGCGGCCGCGCGGTGGCGCATGGGCCGCATCTGGCCGCGGCCCCACATGCCCGCGGCCATGAGGTGAGTTGCCATGGCTGGCGCTGGGAGCGCCATGCCGGCATGGCGGAGGACACTGAGCGCGCCGTGATCGCCGGCACTGTGCGCGCCATCAAGGACGCGACCGGCGAGGCCCCGGTGGGCTGGCACACGCGCAGCGCGCCCAGCGTGAACACCCGCCGCCTGCTGCGCGAGCATGGCGGCTTCATCTATGACAGCGATGATTACGGTGATGAACTGCCCCGGCTGCACGAAGCTGGCCACGTCATCCTGCCCTATTGTTTTGACACCAACGACATGCGCTTCGCCCCCGGCCAGGCCTTCGTCATGGGCTCGGATTTCTCGCGCTATTGCCTCGATGCGGTGGATTGGCTGCTGGCGGAGAAGCGCTGCCGCATGCTCAGCATTGGCCTGCATCTGCGCATCATCGGCCGGCCGGGGCGGATTGGCGCGCTGGATGCCATCCTGGCGCGCGTGGCGCAGGACCCGCGCATCTGGGTGGCACGCAGGCGGGATATTGCCGCCCATGTGCTCGCCGGCTGAGGAGAGAATTTTCACGCCTTGCGGCTTCGCAAGATCGAGGGGCTTTGCCCTCTCGCTCTTTCCGTCCGCCATCAGCGTTTTTCAGCACCCTGTTAGGGCGCGGCGCGCTCAATCTTGGTCAGCACGCCATGCAGCCGGCCCCACCAGCGGGTGGCCAGCTCAATCCTGAGTGGCACAGGCGGCGCACCGGCCAGGGGGCGGGCGATCCATACCGTGGTGACCACCGGCTGGCGGGCGCGCTCGATATCCTGATCGGTGCGCCAGCCACCCAGCAGCACACTCTCCACCTCGCAGCGCAGCGCCGCACCCTGCAATCCCTCGCGCCAATCGGATGGCACCGCCTCGGTGCCGATGGTGCGGGCATGGACCTGGGTGAGCCGGCGCGCATCATACATCCGCGCCGCGGCTTCACAGCGATCGGTGCGGGCGACGATGCGCGACAACTGCGCCACGGCGGAAAGCGCATCGATGCTGCCGCCGAGGTTTTCGCGCGCAATCTCCTCGCGCATATCGGCGGCATTGCTGGGCTCCAGCGCACCGACCCTGGGCATGCCATCCGGCCCAAAATCCATTTCCACCACGCGCGCCTGGCCGCGGAATGCGCCATGCACCCGGTAGCGCTGCGGCCGGGGCGTATCGCCATCCCAGCGGCCGATGATGCTGGTGGTCTGCTCATTGCGGGCGAAGACGCTGAACAGGCCACGGGAGCGGCTGCGCACCTCCAGCCGATATTGCGGGCCCTCTACATCGAAGGTGAATTCCGCCTCGAGCACCCGAAGCCCGGCGGCGTGGAATTCATAGGTCGCGGTCCATGGCGTGGCGCGGGCCGGGGCGGCGATGGCCGCGGCCAGGGCTAAGGCCGCCAGGAGGGGGAGGTGATATCGCATTGGCTCCTATGTTCTCCCCAGGGGCCGCAGTTCAAGCCCCGATATCCGGGCCTGCTTGACAGTCGCCTGAGGGCAAAGCATATCGCGCTCTCCGCAGGGCTACGGCCCTGAGCGGGTGCGTAGCTCAGCGGTAGAGCACTGCCTTCACACGGCAGGGGTCACAGGTTCAATCCCTGTCGCACCCACCAATTTTTCAATACCTTAGCGAGCAGTCCCAGCAATCTGTAAAGTGCGGGGTAACATAGGGGTAACAGCGTCGCGGGCAAACTTCGGTGCCGTTGGACGCGCGCGTGGTTTCCAGGCGCACCGCGCGCGAGAATCTTTTGCGACATGATGGTGCGTCAATTCAGCGTCTTAACCATCCACCATTGCCGGAATTGATGATTTCTTCTCGTGCGCACGCGGAGCGTTGCGGGATCAGGCAAGGACTACGCGCGTACGCGCGCGGAACATTGCGAATCACCTTCGATAGGTCCTCAGCCTAAGGCTCACGCTTTGCCGGTTTTTTAAAATCAACGCATTGCGCAACGTCGCACCTCGCGATGAATATTCTCATCCAGCACCAGCACCCCTCGCCGCCAGAATTGCCGCCCTCAGGGCTGCCCGAGCCTCTGGGCCAAGAGCCGTAGCATCGATGGTGGTCTTAACCTCGGTCTGGATGGCACCGCCATCGGCACCGGTGAGTTCGGTCTTCTGAACGTCATGGTGCCAGCCGCTGGCGGCCCTGGAGCGGTTTTTCAGGGCCAAGGTCACCAGTTGCGCATTCCCAGGCTTGCCATTGGCAATTGCGATAGCGCGCTGTTCCCAATATAGAAGTGCCTGATGCCTGCCTTCTTGCACGGCCTGCATGAACTCTGGGTGCTGCTGCTGCCACGTGAACAATGTCCTCGGCCCAATGCCGACTTTTGCGGCAGCGGCCTCGGCTGAAAGGCCATTTGCCATGGCTTCGATCAACAGCTGGCCCATCTCTGGCCTGTAGGCGGTTGGGCGGCCTACAGGGCGCTTGGCGATGGGGGCCTTCTCGGGGGTGGAGACAGGGTTTGGCATGCGAGAATTATATGAGACGTAGGGTTAGAAGTGAATCGTTTTCATTAATTGCGAGGGGCGCGATGCTCCCGCCCATGGTGTGACCGAGAAATCCAGCGTCATCTGCAGCCATTCTCCACCAGCACGCAGCATGGGCCTTTCTGATGGGGCTGGAGCGGGGGTTGCTGGTTCGGAGGGCTGTGAGGCTCACCACCCCTTTACGCCTGCCAGAGCCAAGCCCTGCTGGCGAGCCGGTTCGGTTCATTCCCACTGAAAGCTACTCCTCAAAGCCCATCCCGCCGTTGCGTCGCAATGCGTTTCAGCGACCTGATTGTGCTAGCCCGGATTATTCCCCAAGTTTAGCGGACATGGTGCAACGCCTTGATCGTCAGTAAGATTCGGTTGCGGGACCTCAACCCAATCGATTTCGGACGCCATGCCTGCCGAGGTTGAACCTACCCCGGCACTCCCCGGCCTGTCACCGGTCTGCGGCAAGCCCATCATCGCCCGCTTCGACGGGGGCAAGCTCTCTTCAGACGGCAGCGTGCCGGCCCTGCCCGAAATCACGACCTGCTTTGGGCTAACCAACCGTCTTGCCGCCAGCATTCGTGATCCGCGCGCGCCCCATCAGCGGAAAGGGCTATCGCTGCCGCCGTCTCCTCTGGCGTGGCCGCCGGCGATGGCCGTGGCGATCGCTGCGCCGCCCAGCCCGTCGACCGCCCAGGGAGAGAAGCTCGTCATGATTGGCAAGATAAAATCGCCGACCAGCATGCGGATCGCACTTCGCGCTTGAATAATATCCAATTATCTGTAAGGTCAATCATTGTCGAAATTGGATGGGCGCCATTGAGTATTTCAAACCGAATAATGCCCAAAAAGTGCGTAGTTTGCTTTTCTCGCGGCAATCTACGGCGCTACACCGGACATTTCCGTTGGCTCAAGGCGTCGATTTGTCGTATTTGCGAGGCTGGCGGCGAATGCTTGAAAAGGGGCGCTACGGCACGATCGACGAGTTGGCCGCGGCCGACAAGATCAACTCGTCCTACGCCTCGCGGCTGCTGCGGCTCACACTGCTGGCGCCGGATATCGTCGAGGCGATCCTGGATGGGCGGCAGCCGGACGGAATGACGCTGCCGGGGCTTATGGAGCCGTTTCCTGTGGAGTGGGAGCAACAAGGCGATGCGAGCCAGCAAACAACGCCTATCACAGCCCTTCAGGCCCATCCCCTGGCCAATGCCCACCGCCGTCCGGGTCAGACCCGACAGCGCAGAAGCTGAAAGTCCAGGCATAATCTCGACGAACATTTGTCTCATTGTTGTTGACGTGTTTCACAGTGCAAGAATATCGTACATTGTTGTATGGTACCTGCGATGGCGTGGGTCACACGGCGAAATTGGAACGAAACCCATGTGCATTAACTGCCCTCCCCTTTTCGCTGGCCGCCGCAGCATCGCCTTAGCTGGCGCAGCGCTGCTGGCGACAACTGTTGGCGCCCCTGCGCAGGCGCAGGCCCCTGCGGCGCCCGCGACACCCCACGCCGCCTTGGCGGCGCTCATGGACGGCAATGCGCGTTATGCTGCTGGCCAGCCGCGCGAGCGCGACTTCTCTGCTCGGCGCGCAGCACTTTCGCAGGGCCAAGCACCGTTCGCAGCGGTGCTCGGATGCGCGGATTCGCGCGTAGCACCTGAACTCGCCTTTGATCAAAGCCCTGGCGACATGTTCGTCGTGCGTGTTGCCGGCAACTTTGTCACGCCCGAGGGATTGGGCAGCTTGGAATTTGGCGCCGCAGTGCTGGGGACGAAGGTGATCCTTGTCCTGGGGCATACTAGCTGCGGCGCGGTGAACGCTACAGTTGACGTACTGCGGCAGGGGAGCAACGCTCTCCCCGGTAACATCGCTCGGCTGGTGACGGCCATGAAGCCCGGTATAGAGCCGGTGATGGCGCAGCCTGGCGATGATTTGATCCGACGGGCTCTGGTGGCTAACGTCCGGCACAACGTGCGGGTGCTGGAAACCTCAACGCCAATCCTGGCCGACATGGTTGGGCGCGGCACGCTCGCGGTGAAGGGCGGCATCTACGACCTCGCCACGGGACGAGTTGAACTTGTCTGACGGGCGTGGTTGACGCGGCCAGCCGGCGAAGATCGATGGCGCTGAAATCCAGACGCAGGGCGATGGCACGCGGCATGGTGATACCTCCAGGGACCACCAGCGTGGATCACATCAGCGCCGCGTCGGGGAATCCCCTTCTTGAGTCATAAGCTGTGGGGTTTGGTATAATCCTGCTGTTGCGACGACCGATTGAACCTAAGTTGGCTGCCACGATCGCTGTCATGGATCAGGCCGCCCCCATGCAGCGGCCGCCGCTTGTGCAGCGCCTGTTCCAGCGCATAGAGCACAAAGCCCGCATGCGCGGTGCGTGACACCCGCCAGCCCACGATGCGCCGCGCATATCTCCGACGAGATCGCCGCCGTGCTGCATGATCGCTTCCGCCGCGCCATGGCCACCCAGCCCTGGCAGACCTTCCTGGAGCGCACCGGTGCGCTGGATGGTTACCTCGATGGGCCAGGCTATCAGACCGCAATGGATGGCGTTCTGGATGCGCTGCGCGTGGCCGTCAGGCGCGGCTAGAGCCGTTTCAGCGAAAGCGAAGACGGCTCTCGCTTTTGTTTTTCCGCATTTTCCGAGTCGCCTTGCGAAGCCGCAAGGCTTGAAGATGCTCTACGCCGCCTGCTGCTCCAGCGTTGGCGCAACGTCCAACAGCGTGACGCGCCGCATGTCCCGCTTGTAGCGCCGGTCATCATAGGCGCGGCCGCGATGCAGCGAGGTGCGATTGTCCCACATCACCACATCGCCCACCGCCCAGCGATGGGCATGGACGAAACATGGCTGGGTCGAATGCTCCAGCAGGTCGCGGATCAGCATCATCGCCTCGGGCGTCGGCATGCCGTGGATGCGGCCGATATGCGAGGAGAGGAAAAGCGCAATGCGGCCCGATTCAGCATGCCGCCGCACCAGCCGCTGCGGCACGGGCTCGAACTGCCGGCGCTCGGCCTCGGTCCATTCGGAAAAGCCCAGCTGGGCGCGCGAATAGATCAAGGAATGGTCGCAGACGAGGTCACGCAATTGCGCCTGCAGCTCAGCCGACAACGCCTCCCAGGCGCCGCGGGTATCAGCAAATTCCGTCTCGCCCCCGCTGGGCGGAATGCTGCGGGCATGCAGTAAGGAGTATTTGGCCGGCGTCGCCTTGAAGCTGCTATCCGAATGCCAGAGCCGGTTGCCAAGCGAGAAAAACCGCCGCCTGTCATCCGCCGCCAGGATCTCCCCCTTCTCATCGAGGTTGGAGATGTCGTTCATCGCGGAATATTTCAGGCGCTGCTTCTGGACATCCACAGTGGCGCGCGTCTGGTCGACCGGCCCGAAGCGGGCGGCAAACTCCATCTGCTGGTCGTCATCGATATCCTGCCCGGGGATAACTATGAAGCCATAGCGGTTGATCGTAGTATCCATCACGGTGAATTCCTCCGCCGAGAGTGGGCGGCGTAGATCAGCGCCTTCGATTCGGGCGCCGAATTCGGGCTTGAGCGGGGTGACGGTCAGCATGGCTTTATCTCCGGTCTTACTGGGCGCGGACATCGCCAGCGCGAATCACGTCGCGCCATTTGGCGCGGTCGGCGGCGAGGCGGCTGGCAAAGGCCTCGGGCGGCTCGTAGAGGGGGGTGAAGCCAGCCTCGGTCAACCGCCGCGGCAAGGCGGGATCGGCCATGGCGGCGCGCAGCGCGCCATCCCAGCGGGCGATGACATCGGCCGGCGTGCCACGCGGCAGGCAGAGACCAAACCACCCTGTCACATCGAAGCCTGGCAACGTATCCGCGATGCGCGGCAGGCTCTCATAGCCGGTGACGCGCGTGGGATCGCCCTGGGCGATGAAACGCATGCTGCCATCGCGCACCTGCCCCGCAACATCGCCGATATTGGTGATCATGAAATCCACCCGGCCACCAATGATGTCCACCGCAGCAATCGCCGCGCCGCGATAGGGAATATGTTGCATGCTCACATTGCCCAGCCGCTTCATCAATTCGCCCGACAGATGCTGCGCGGAGCCCGGGCCTGGGCTGGCAAAGGTGATTTCACCCGGGCGCCGCCGGGCTTCTTCCAGGATTTGCGCAACACTCTGAAAGCGGCTGTTGCTGGCCACCACCAGCGCATAGGACGACAGCGCGACATTGGCGACCGGCAGCAATTCCACGCCCGGATCAAGCGGCAGATTGGCATTCTGCAATTGCGGCGTGATGGCCATGGTGCTCATCGGGCATTGGAAGGCGGTGTAGCCATCGGGCGCGCTGCGGGCGACTGCCTCGGCGCCGATCGCACCATTGACACCCGTGCGGTTTTCCACCGCCACCCGCTGCCCGAGCAGGGCCGAAATGGCCTCAGCGACAAGGCGCGAGAGCGTGTCAGAGCCGCCGCCAGCCGCAAAGCCGCTGACGATACGCGGCGGGCGCTCGGGGAACGCCACAGCCTCGGGCAGAGAGATTGTAAACACAGTTGCAAGCGCGACCAGAACGGCCAGGAAGTGGCGTGTTTGGCTTCGCATGGGTTCCCTCCCGGGGATTTTCCATAACGTTCATGCCGCGCCCTCGCCATGTCAAGCCAGAGATACTGAGCGACATGGATACGGCCGCGCATCCTCTCATCGGCCCCTACTGCCGGGAGCCCCGCCGGGCATAAGCCGGTCGGGGCGGTGCGGGAGTTGCCCGCCTCAGGCTGCGTATTCGCGGCCGCGGAAATGCTGGTCCGCGATGTTCTTCGGCGTGCAGGGCATCCCCTGCGTGTGACCAAACATTCGCGCTGTGGCGTGCTTGAGCCAAGCAATATGCGACGCAATGAGATTGCTATGTTTCGGCAGGCTGGATCACATCATGACCGACGACGCCACGCATCGCTGCGATATCAGCGAAACTGCGATCCTCGCCCTCCAATACGGCGGCCTCACCGGTTACCTCCTGCCAACGCCGCACGATGACATCGGCATAAGGAGGGTCGATCTCCAGAAGCACGGCACGCCGCCCCGTGTGTGAATTGGAACCGTAGCGGGACCCCGGCCGTAACTTCCTCTAAGCTGTTGAGCAGGCTTGGAAACATGGCGAGCAGGCGGGGTCCCAATCGGCGCCGATCGGGACCCCACCCCGAATGGAATTTTACAAGCGTTTACAGGATTTCATGCGGAATTTGTAGGGGGTCCCACTTCGGTGCTGATTCACAACCGGCACCGAGCGGCAGGTATAGAGTACCGCCGCCCGTTGCCTGAAAGGGCTAGAACAACGCCGCAGGCGACACCGTGCTACCCGAAAACCCTTGCGCGCGCAGCGGTTGCATCATGAAGCAGAACTCGTTACGGCCCGAGGCAACGATCTCTGCCAGGTTCATGTTCTCCAGCAGATGCACGCCATGCACCACCAGCGCGATCTGGTGCACCGGCAGCGAGGCGCCCGGCATGGTGGCCGAGGGTGACTGCTCCACCGGCCAGTTGTCGGCGCCGAGCAGCATAGGATTGCGCGCGATCAACCATTCGGCCGCCGCCACGCCGATGCCCGGGCAACTGCGAACATAGCGCGCATTGTCCACCGCCCAGAGATGCCCCCAGCCGGTGTTAATGAGCATCGCATCGCCGTCGCGCAGCTCCACTCGCTGCCGGGCGAGCGCGGCTTCAAGGTCGGCCGGCGTGATCTCATAGGTGTCGGGCAGCGTCTGCACGCCCTTCTGGGCGGCGACGTCGATCAATACGCCGCGGGTCATGATGGTGCCGACAGTCTCGATACCCATCTCGGTGAAGCCGGTGCGCGACATGATCGAGGGCAAGTCCACGCAGTTGTAGACCTCGTTGCCGATGGTCTGGTGCGGGAAGCCGTCGAATTGCGTTCCGACCTGGCCGATCTCACCGACGACGACTTCTTCGTTAGAGCCGCGGCGGTTCGACTGCGGGTTCATAAACACCTGCTTCTGGTGCACGTCGAAGCGGCGGGTGCCGAAGAAGGGCATGTTTTGGGCCAGCACATGGCCCATCTCGATCTTGCGGCCCTCACGGATCATGCTGGCGGCGCTGCGGATGCGCTCGGGCGTCAGCAGGTTCATCGAACCGCGGCGGTCATTCGGACCCCAGCGGGAGGGGCAGCGCTGTGCGGCGGCGGGCGGCGCCCAGCCTTGCGCTTGGACGGAACTGGCCTGGAGGCCGAAATGCGCGGAACCGCAGGCGAGACACGCGTTAAACAGCGCGCGACGGGACAGACCCTTTTGCGTGAGACCCTTCATTGGGTATTCCTCCGTATTTTTATGTTATGTTATTAATTGACGGTTCATAACCGCCAAGTAATAACATGGCACATCGCGAGAGCATGCCAAGCGGAATTATCAAGGGCGGTCGCATTCCACGCCAGTATGGCGGTGCAAAAGGAGGGCACGCCTCGTCGTCGCTTTGCTACACCCAGCCCGCGATCCCACCGGGGGCGAGGTGCGAGACCTTCTTCGCCGCCTGCTTAGCGCCGGCAGCCACTACTGCGCGCCCGAAGTGCTGGATTTCTGCCGCACCGAGCGTGTCGATTTCATCCTCTGCGTCGCTACCACCCGCACGCTGCGCCTCAACCTCGAGACCCTGGAGCACGGCACCGCTGCCCGCCAGGCCGTGGGTTGTGCTGCGGACAAGCTGCGCCGCCACAAGGAATTCCACGACAGCGCCGCAAGCTGGAGCCGGGTTGAGCGCATTGGGCACCGCCATTTTGACCAGATTTTTGAGCATGTCAGAGCCTTTCGGAGATGGTGGCGGACCAACTGCGGCCATTGACGCTGGCAAAGCCGCGCCGTCCGGGATTGAGCAGGCCAAAGACGCTCTCAGCGGCGGCGCGGGCGTTACCGATGCGCGGCACAAAGAGGATGTTGCGGCCCTGCGCGGCCGTGGCCTCCAACTGGTCCAGCCAACCCAGCGTGGCGTCGCGGACATAGCCGAGATGCAGGTTCCAGCCGCGGGCCCGGGACAGCGCGTCGACAAAGACCTGGCCGCCGCGCGTCGTGGTGTCGCCGCGTCGGACATCGAGGCCGGCATCGGAGCTATAGGCGATGCTGCATTCGGTGCCCGGGCCAGCGTAGGCCAGCGGGATATTCAGATAGGCGTCGGGATTGGCCGCGTCGCTGATATCAATGCGCATGGCCAGAGCGGAGACTGCGGCGGGCATGACGTGCAGCGCCTGGCCAATGCCCACCGCCACGCCGGACGAAACCACGCCGCTATCATAGGCCGGCGCCATGGTGAGGCTGGCAGCGCTACCCACCCGCACCCGGATCGTCGCCGCGGTGGTGAGATTGGTGCGGGCGAGGCATACCGCGCGCCACGCCACCGCCGCGGTTGCGGTCACTGTCAGGGCCGCGGCTGTGCTTCCAATCGAGCGGGCAGTTACTGTTCCACCTGATCAGCCGCCTCTACGAGCAGACCTCGGTGATCGTCACGACCAATCTGGCGTTCGGCGAATGGCCGAGCGTGTTTGGCGGCGCGAAGATGACGACGGCGCTGCTCGACCAGCTGAGGCAGTTAGGGCCGCGACGATACAATAGTGGGTTAGCACCAGAACGCCACGCTCGCTTCGCAGTCGATGGCATCACCGCATGTCGCGCTACAAAATCAATGCGATCCCAGAAAATAAATGAAAAACCTGTCAATAATCTTCCTGTTGCGAAAAAAACATTTCAAAATAAACTTTCTCGTAGTGCGGTCCTCCTCGAGGTCTGACCTCCCAACTCTAGGAAAAAACAATGTCCGGATCTGGCAGTGCGGGAGAAAATTCTCCCGCCTATATCCAATTGCATCGCGATATCGTGGTCAACGCCGATCTCTGGTCGAGCGGACTAAAAATTCAGGGCGCTTCGCTAGGATTTGAAGGCATCATGGGCGTTCAGGGCGTTTCCGCCTCAAATCTGGACCCCGCAATCGCCGCCGGCGCCGGGGTGAATCTGGACTGGGCTGCACTCGACCCGCTGCCGCCCCAACGCAACCTCACAACGGCAGCCATTCCTTTGGGCTTGGTAGTCGCCGGCTATGGTGGCGGCCCAATTCTGGCTGATGCGATCCCTATCGAGTTCAGCTGGCCCTTGCTGCCCAGTACGGTCTCCCCTGGTGATTTCAGGCTGACACTGAACACCGGCGCCGTGGTAACCCCGCAATTCGTTGCCCTGAATCCGAACTATGATTTCAACGAACGTTCGACCGTTGTGATGTTCGGTGAGTTTGCCAACCGTCTTGCACCGGGTACCGCTGGCGCCATCTACCCGGTGCGAATTGATGTTGTCGCCGATGACACGCCATTGATGGCCATTGGCCCCAACGGGGCGGTCTCGGCGGTCGGGCTTGGGCGCGAGATGGGCAATCCTTATGCGCCCAATGCCGGCCCGCAATTGGTGGGTGCCAAGCTCAGCGTTGAATCGCCGCTGGGAGATGGCGGCCCGCCCGCCCTTGCCAACAGCACACCCAATGATGGCGTCACGCTCTATGGCGCAGACGCTCAGTTTCGCCTGCGCCTCTTCACCTCAGGCGGCTTCTCGCTGGACGGTGTGAGTTCAATCATGCCGACAGATTTTACGAAAATGTTTCGCCTCGAGGCTACCAATGCGGCCGGCAATACCGTGGTCATCACCCAGACAGGCGTCGATTATGACATGGGCGGCAAGTTGGGCCATCTGAGGGTGGTCGGGATAGCGGAAGTGGGCCTAGCACAAGCCCCAGGCACGACGCTCAACCGGGCATATTATGAGGAAGATCACGACAACCAGTTCGATATCATCCTCGCCGGCGATAGCACCGCAGTCGCGCGGCTGACCGTTGTGGAAATACCGACCAGCGCTGTGGCCGGTTATAGCGACATCTACAATCCAGGTGGCCCGGGCCGCACGCCGCAGGCGGGCACTATCTACACCCAACCCGCCGCGGCTCAGCGCTTTACCATCACAAACGCCCTGAGCGATCCAGCCACGGTCAGTTTCGCTGCCCAGCATATAGCCGATTACGATCAGTCAGCTGACCAGGGCGGTGTTTTCCAATTGATCGACCCTACCGCCAGCCGGCATATCTACACTGCCAGCTCGATTGAGGCGCAATCGCTTGTCGATGCAGGCTACCTCGAGGCCGGCGTGCTATTCTCAAACGAGACGGCCGGGGCGGCACGTGTCGCCATTCACCGCTTGCGGTCTGAAACGCTGAGCGACGATATATATACCGCCGACGCGACCGAGATCTCGGCACTAACCGGCCCTACCGGCCTCTATGTAGATCAGGGCGTTGTCTTCGGCGGCTTGGCCGGGCCGGCGCCGGGTGCAGTGGCAATTCACCGCTTCGCCTCGGCGGTGCTGACCGACCATCTCTATACGACCGACCCGGCTCATGTCGCCGCCACGTATGTCTATCAAGGTATTGCTTGGTACGCTGCGGATCTGCGCGCCATCCTGCCCGAAGCCGCCCTCGCCCAAGGCAGCGATGCCGCTGATACACTCCTCGGCACCCCTTGGTCCGACACGCTGCAGGGTGCCAATGGCGCCGATACGGTCTGGGGCGGTGCTGGCGATGATCTGCTCTCTGGCGGGCAGGGCGATGATAGCCTGAATGGCGGTACAGGCGCAGATATGGCTGCCTTTTCGGGGAACCTTTCCGCCTACCGCTACGGCGTGCGCAACACTGTGGCGATCCTTACTGGGCCCGATGGCACCGACCAGTTGACCGATGTGGAATTGCTGAAATTCGGCACGCAGGCACCGGTCAGTATTGCGTCGCTCAAAGTCAGCGCCGCCGATACTGGGCTGGTTTACGCCAATATCGGCGGCAAGAGCGGATACGTGCTGCCCGATGCCTATACCGGACCGGTGGCCGGGCCTGTGAACCAGCAATTGGGAGGCACCACCGGCGACAACATCCTGGGCACCGACAAGGCCGATTTCATCAACGCCCTGGGCGGGGATGATGGCGTCAATGGCGGCGGCGGCAATGATGTGAT